>Ga0131853_10000248_pt1 | contig 97258 bp, 93 predicted proteins | sample TergutLab28metaG_FD_92764 | JGI IMG/M metagenome (GOLD analysis project Ga0131853, IMG submission 92764) | Labiotermes labralis P1 segment gut microbial communities from Petit-Saut dam, French Guiana - Lab288 P1 (version 2) (version 2) | ecosystem: Host-associated > Arthropoda: Insects >...
AAACAGTGATACAAAAATCGATCATGGCACAAAAATTTTTGATGTATATAAAGAAGAAATAATTACAGAAAGACACAGGCACAGATATGAATTTTCAAATAAATACAAAGATGCTTTTAAAGATGCAGGGTTTGTAATAAGCGGATATAGTATTAATGAAGCGCTTGTGGAGTCAGTTGAGTGGTCAGACCATAAGTGGGGCATAGGGGTCCAATATCATCCGGAATTTAAATCCAAACCTTTTTCTCCTCATCCTCTTTTTGTGCAATTTGTAAAGGCGAGCAAGGAGAATGTTAAATAATTATAATTTTTTCTTTTTGTTGATCTTGCTATTGGGTTTGACAACAGCATGCACTTTTGACTATAGAGAAGCAATGATAGACGAAGAGCTTGCTGGCGGAACACCTAATGCTATTATTATTAATTTAAATGAAACAGTAATAAGAAGAGGCCTCATAACCTATAATTTAACAGCTGACAGAGCAGAGGCTTTTAACCAAAGAAACCTTACAATTTTTACAAATATTCAATTTATTGAATATGATAGAGAAAGCGAAATAGCAACCAAAGGGAATGTTGGTTATGCATATTTTTATTCTGATACAGAAAACATAATATTTGATAGAAATTTCAGGATCGAATCCCTGCAACAAGGCTACTTTATTGAGGGAGAATCGATTTTTTGGATAGGAAGCGAAAGAATCCTTCAAGCTGATTTAGAAATGGAAGTAACTATGGGCAAAGAAGATGGTTCTTATATAATAGGCAGAGGATTTAGCGCCAGAGCTTCTGACAACAGTTTTAACTTTGAGCTTGGAGCAAGAGGAGTTTATATTTCTGACGATGAATAAAAATGCTTTTTTACTTCTCTTTTTAATTTTTATGATTTCCGGAAATTACTGTATGGCCTCAGATACCTTTACATTTAGCGGTGATAATTTTTCATCGATAATGTCAAGAGGCAGGGAATATACAGTACTTTCCGGAAATGCAAGAATAGTATCAGGCTCTACAACCATAAATGCCGACAGAATAGAGTTATTTGGAAGTAATTACCGTTTTGCAGAGAGCTCCGGAGGAGTAAGGGTAGTTGATAATCAAAAAGGGCTCCATATAGTTGCAGACAGGATGGTCTTTGACAGAATCGAAGATATATTCAGATTTGAAGGCGCTGTTGTAATGGAAGACCTCAGAAACGAGGTAATAGTAAAAGGGGGCTTTCTTGAATATTTAGGAGCAACAGAAACTGCAACTATTCAAATAGGTGTCAGAATATTAAAAGAAGATATGGTATGCCGTTCTGAATTCGCTTTTTATAACAGAGAGACCAATATCCTTATTCTTTCGGGTCTCCCTTTTGTTTACTGGAAAGGTGATGAATACAGAGCTCTTAAAATAACAATAAACCTTGATACAGATGATATTTTGCTGGAAGGCAATGTTTCCGGCGTAATACATAGTGACGAATGATGCATTACATAGTGACGAATGATGCATGCAGACCATCCCTTTCCAGTAGGGTGGTGTCTGAATGTGACAATGAGATAACAGGAGCAGTAATTGAAGAAAAGTATAAAAAGCGAAACAAGGCTGGGTGTTGAAGGGCTTCGAAAAGTTTACAGGAAAAAAATAGCTGTTGTGGATGTGAGTTTTTCTATGGAACGGGGAGAAATCGTAGGTCTTTTGGGGCCAAATGGCGCAGGAAAAACAACTGTATTTTATCTTATTGTAGGATTTATAAAGCCAACAAGCGGCAGTGTTTATTTAGGAAGCCAGAATATATCAGATTATCCAATGTATAAGAGAGCAAGGCTTGGGATATCATATTTGCCCCAGGAAACATCGATTTTTAGAAAACTTTCAGTAGAAGTTAATATAAAAGCAATACTTGAAATACGCAAAGATATAGGAGCAGAAGAAAAAGAAGAAGTTCTTGAATCTCTTATTAATGAGCTTGGGATATCTGCAATAAGAAAGCAGAAAGCCTTTACCCTTTCCGGTGGCGAGAGGAGGCGTACAGAAATTGCGCGAGCTCTTGCCATAAAGCCATCATATCTTCTTCTTGATGAGCCTTTTGCCGGTATTGACCCTATTGCTGTGTATGAGATCAAGCAGATTGTTAAAAACCTTGCAGCAAAAGGGATAGGTATACTTATTACAGACCATAATGTAAGAGACACGCTTGAAATAACTGACAGAGCATACATTATAAGTTTGGGAGAAATACTTACAAGCGGGTCGCGTGAAGAAATTCTCGCGAATGAGCAAGCGCGCCATATTTATCTTGGCAGAAATTTTTCAATGTAAGAGATTTAGGTATGATATTTTGTTATGAATTTAAAAAAATTATTGCCTTTTTTTATATAAATTTATATATTACAAACATGAACTTGATGTTCTATGGTGGGGATTTTCTTTTTTCACAAAAAAATAACAAATTTTTCTCATTATTATTGCGTAAACAGCAGAATCACCTGCTTTTACATATCAACTGTTCTTGAGGACGGTTAATTAACCATGATTAACCGTTCCCATAAGATCGGGGCGGGTTGTCATGAAAAAGAGGAGTTTATATGAAAAAACTTGCTTTGATTTTAATGTGTCTGCTGATTGCGACATCCGCATTTGCGCAGACAAACAAATTTGGTTTTGCTTTAGGGCTTAACAACACTTTTATAACTGGTAGCGACTGGAAAGATATGCGTGATGGTGTTTCTGGAGATGGGGATTTTGCTCGACCAAGTTGGGCTTGGCACGCGCTTAATGCACCTGGTTTTGATGCAGGAGGATCGCTTACTGCAGGATTTGAAGCAGGGTTCTTTTTCCAAATAGCAATAAATGAAATGTTTTCTATTCAGCCAGAGTTTAATATTATTCAAACAAGCGTTAAAATGTATTCTGAAATAACAGGTCAAGAAAGAACACAAACCATTAGACAAACATGGTTTGAAATTCCAGTGCTTGCAAGAGTTAATCTTGAAGCAGGTCCAGGTAGCTTAGGTATTTTAGCAGGTCCTTCTCTCTTAGTGAATCCATTTGGCGGAATGAGGAGTTATATAAATACAACTAATGGTCAAGAGATTACTAGAGTTGGTGATTCGGAATTTGGACCAAGTGTGGCATTCGCAGGTATTATTGGCGCAAGCTATGTGCTTCCAGCAGCAGACGGATTTATTATGTTTGATGCAAGATACAGAAGAGCGTTTTCACCTACTATGGGCTGGACTGAAATTAGTGGCACTCCTGCTGTGACTGGTTATAACCCAGGCTACTTAGGTAGAACTGGAGACAAACACAATGCAAGAGCTAATACTATTTCTCTCCGTGTAGGTTATGGTTTTAGCCTTTAATTTGTAAAAAACTATAAATTTACAAGGGTGTCTGTTTTCAGACACTCTTTTTTTATGGTATTACAACATCATTGACATATCTTTATAAACACATGATATACTAAAAACAGAGGAGATTGCGCAATGGGTAAAATCGAAATTATCAACAATCTTATAAATGACGTGCCAGAAAACCAATTACCCGAGATAATAGACTTTTTGATGTTCTTGAAGCTAAAAAATGACAAAATGGTAATACAAGATATTGCAGCAGCAAGCATGAGCAGTATTGGCTTCTGGGATAATCCAGATGACGAGGTATGGGATAATGTATAGCCGTGGCGATATCGTCCTAATCCCTGTACCATTTTCAGACCTGTCAGCGTCAAAAAAGCGACCTGTCCTTGTAATCTCAAATAATAGTCACAATAAAACAAATCAAGATATGATTGTTGTTGCTGTCACATCGAATCTGGCGCAACCGGGCATACATATTTCAACAAATGACATGATAAAGGGGCAGTTACCCAAACCATCAATCATTAGAAGTGATAAAATATATACGCTTGATCAAGCTATTGTTGTAAAAAATATTGCTTGTGTTTCAGATGTTGTCCTTAAATCAGTAAAAGCAAGTGTTATAAGCCTTATATCAGAAGAATCAGAAATACAAATGTGACAGGAGTCGCCTATTACAATCCCTCTAGCGCCTCTGCATCAGCCCATAATTTATGTTGAATTTTACGTCAAATAAGGCTACAATTATTACATCATGGAGGTAGTATATGCCGAATATTAAGCCTGTATCAGATTTGCGAAATTATGCAGAAGTCTTAAAAAGTATTAGTTCTGGATCTCCTGTTTATCTTACCAAAAATGGGCGAGGCTGTTATGTTATCCAGGAAATAGGTGATTATGAAAGAAAAGAAGCTGCTATTAAATTGTTGACAGAACTTGAAAGAGGTCGACTCTCTGGAGAAAAAGAAGGCTGGCATACACTTGAAGAAATAAGAAAAGAATTCGGCATTAACAATGCTTAAGTCTTTTTTGTCTGCTGAAGCAAAGCAAGATCTAAAAAACATTCAGGACTACATTATATTTCTATACTCTTCCCTTTGGACACATCAATAGAGTGACTGTCACCTTACAACTCCTCCAGTGCTTCTGCATCAGCCAGGTCTTTTGTTCTTCCGGTAGCTCGTTTGTTTATGATTAAGTCAGGAATCGACAAAACATGGATAGGGATTCCTTCAATTTCTGTTACTTCTGATCTGGAAAAGGCATCCTTGAATTGTAAGCCATCAATTGATGTTAAAATATCTATACGGCATGGAGCCACGCCAATCTGAAAAATTAAACCATCTTTTTGCAAATCTTTTGCAGACAAATCACCTATTGGCGCGCCAAAATCTTCAAGCGATTGCAAAACCAAAAGGGCATTTTCAAAATCTGGCATAATCCATAAGTCAATATCCACAGTGGAACGGGGATACCCATGAGCAGCCATGGCATATGCGCCGACCAGGAGAAATTTAACTTTTTTTTCTGATAATATTAACAATATGTCTTTGTAGTGGCTGTTTAACATCGTATTTTTTGCTTAAGGAAGCTGCTTCGCAAGTCAGTGGCCAGACCATGGACACCCGTTCTTCTGCGGTTCCAGGAACGAAACCAGAGTTTTCGCGACTAATAATATCTTGGCGAATTATTGTAATTCTTTTGTCCATATATGAAAAAGTATAGTGGAAATTCCCCTTTTAATCAAGGCGCAAATATTCATTGACAAAATCAGATTGCAACTTTAAATTTACTGGATATCATAATAAGGTGGCTGTCACCCTATAGGAGATATAATTGCAGAGCCAGAGACCTGTAATAATACAGGGACAAAAAATGAAGTTAAGCCCTCAAATGTATCAAACAATGCAATTGATGGCTTTGCCCCTTCAGGAGCTTAGACTAAAAATAGCCGAAGAAGTTGAAAAAAACCCTGCGCTGGAAGCAATAGAACACAATACCAATATTTCCCTTGATGATATTTCCAAAAAAACCAATGATGCAGATGATTATTCAGAAGAAAGCTTTGATCCGGGAGCTTTTTCGCAAACCGACAATAATAGCGACAGCAAAAGGATGTTTATAGAAGGGGCATTATCCCGCCCCCAATCCTTACAGGATTACCTTCTTGAACAGCTTCTTGTGCAACCTGTAAAAAAAGCTATTTTAGACATCGGAAAGTTGCTTATACAAAATCTTGATGAAGATGGCTTTAATATCGAAAAAATTGAAGTTCTTACAAAAGAACATCTTCCAGAAGATATTAATGAAGCCATATCTCTTGTAAGAATGCTTGACCCTCAGGGAACATGCACGTATGGATTTAAAGAATCGCTTGCTGTTCAGGCGAAAATAAATAACAATGTCCCTCCCTATATAATCGAAATTATTGAGAACTATTTCGAGCTTTTGGAAAAAGGGAAGTACAAAGAAATAGCAAAAAAAATAGAAATCAGTGAAAAAAAAGTAATAGCTGCTCTTGATTATATCAAGACATTAAACCCTTTTCCAGGAAGGCAATTTTCAACAAAAACTACTATATATGTAATACCTGACCTAATGATTACCACTTCGGATAATGAACTTGTTATTAAGCTTAATGAAGAGGAAATTCCTGTTTTGAAAATAAATTCAGAGTTTGGCAAACTTCATAAAAACAGAAATAAGCTATCAGATAAAAAAACAGTTCAATTTGTTGGTTTAACAATTAAAGAAGCAAATTCATTTATAAAAGCTGTCAACCTAAGGGGGCAAACTCTTTTAAAAACAGCAAAAGCCATAATCCATTTTCAGAAAGATTTTTTTCTAAAAGGGCCTAAATTTCTGGCGCCGCTCACATTAAAAGATATTTCTGAGCAAGTAGGTGTTCATGAAACTACAATTTCAAGAATTTCCAACAGAAAATATGTTCAAACAGACTGGGGAATATATGAAATAAAATATTTTTTCTCCACAGCTCTTTCAATGACCGATAATAGGGAAAATATGGTTTCCCGTGTAAGTGTTAAGCATATTATAAAAGAAATAATTGATGAAGAAGGAAAAGGGAGACATTTGTCTGATCAAAGTATTGCAGACTTTCTTAAAGATAAAAAAGGGATTAAAATTGCAAGGAGGACAGTAGCAAAATACAGAAAAGAACTAGATATAGCCTCTTCATACGAAAGGTAAATTCAAAATAAGGAGAAGAATATGAATTTGGAAATTAAAGGGATTCATTATGAGGTAACCGATAGAACAACTGAACAGATTGAAAAAAAAGTAAAAAAGCTTGATTTTGCGTCAGATATGATTATGGATCTGCTTTTTAGAATTGAGCGGGAAAAAGGCATTTATATTATCTCTGTAAATATTAATTTTAGATGGGGATTAAGCCATCATATAAAGGTGGAAGATCATGATCTTTATGATGGAATAGATAAAATAATTGAAAAAATAAGAAATAAAGTTGCAAAAGAAAAAGAAAAAATTCAGGATCACACAGAAAAATTGTGATTTTTTATTAAAATTCTGTAAAAAGAATCAAACTAAAAATTGGAAGAGAGCTTTTTGATAAGTTCTCTTCCATAATATTCACTTTCTTGTTATAAAATAATATAGTATGAATAAAATAACAGTACTTGATCTGCTTGGTTTTGACCTTAAGGGCAATGACGACTTACAGCTAAAATGTATAGCAGGTAGAAAAGGGCTTGGGAGAGAAATAACTTTACCGCATATTGACAGGCCTGGCCTGGAGCTTGCGGGATATTTTGATAATTTTACATATCAACGTATCCAGATTTTTGGAAGGGGTGAATTTGCGTTTATAAAAAGGCTAATGGATGAAAATAATTTAGCTTCAATAGAAAAGTTTTTTACTTTCCCTTTTCCATGCTGCATATTTTCGTATGGCGCAACACCTGGAAACTTTTTTATGGAGCAGGCAGAAAGAGCAAGGTGTCCGGTTTTGCAGTCTCCGCTCCCTTCTGCTGAAATTTTTAATCGTCTTGCCAGAGCGCTTGAACATATTTTTGCTCCTCGTCAGGTTGTTCACGGTGTATTTGTAGAAGTTTTTGGAATAGGTATTTTGATAAGAGGGAAAAGCTGGGTTGGAAAAAGCGAAGCAGCGCTTGAACTTATAGAAAGAGGGCATAGTCTTATTGCCGACGATACTGTTGAAATAAAGCGTGTTAGAGGAAATCATTTGGAGGGGAGAGGGGCAAATGCTTTTTTTGGACACCACATGGAAATACGGGGGCTTGGAATAATTAATATTACTCATTTGTTTGGGGTGGGTTCAATACGTGATTCCGAGTTAATACAACTTATTATTAACCTTGAGCCATGGGACCCTGATAAAGTATATGACAGGCTCGGGACAATTGAAATGACAGAAGAAATTTTGGGTGTTCATGTGCCATGTCTTGTATTGCCTGTAAAGCCTGGCCGTAATATATCAATATTAATTGAAACAGCCGCAAAGAATGAAAGATTAAAACAAATGGGTTATTATTCTGCCAGAGAATTTAATCAAACTGTAATGAAATGGCTGGAAACTAATTCTGCAAGCAACTCCAGAGAGTAAGCTTGTAAATTTGGAGAAATGACAAGATGATTGAAAAAGATGTTGTTGTAAAAAACAGAGCAGGTATTCACGCAAGGCCTGCTGCAAGCATAGTAAAACTTGCCACTAAATTTAAGTCAGAGATAAAAATAAAAAAAGATAGTGATGAAATAAATGCAAAATCTATCATGGGTATAATAACACTGGCAGCGACATTTCAAACAGAATTAAAAATAATAGCAGAAGGGGAAGATGAAGAGGCTGCAGTTGATGCATTATTTAATCTCTTCGAGAATAAATTTGAAGAAGAATAGTTTTTTGTTTTTTTTATTGCTTTTTCCACTATTTAATATCTCTGCCATGAATGTGTCATATAAATTTGATAATAATATGCTTTTTTTATACTCAATAAGTTCTCCTCCAATTAAGGCCAGAAATCTATTGAATTCAATGGAAACAGGACATAGAACAGAAATTGAATTTGTTATCAGGGTATATAATAACAGGAGGAGCTTGCTTCGTTTTATGAGGAGGCGGGTCGAAGGGAGAGCTTCGGTGTCTTATGTTGCAACACGCGACCTTGTAAACGGAACATTTACAATAGCAAAACCTGGTGGTCAGAGAATTGTAAAAGAAGATGAAGAGTCTTTTTTTAGTTCTTTTTTTACTGCTACTGATATTGAAATAGATATGAGAGGCGCTGGAAAAGGGGAATATTATATAATGAGCCGCATTGAAATAAAAACAATCAGGTTAATTCCCCCTCTTAATCTTTTATCCGGTATTATTCCTGGTATTATAACAAAAACAGATTGGATAAAAGCTGGTACATTCAGGATATACTAATGAAAGGGCCTTATCCTTTAATAAAATCAAGAGCAGGTCTTTTAAGCATACTCTTTATTTATGCTTTTATAATTTTTTTAATACTTTTTTTATCAAGACAAATAATGACAGACCTCTCGACCGAGGATGTTTCCGCAAGGTTTATTTTGCTCCCTTTTGCTGTTGTTCTGCCTCTTTTTCTTGCAAGTAATATTATCGTAAATATTGTAAAAGTACTAAGAGATACAAAAAGAAAAAGGCCAGGCGCTACTTTTAAAATCAAGTTGATTCTTTTTTTCTCATTTGTTGCTTTTGTCGCTGCTATACCTCAGGCAGTTCTTTCAATAAATTTTATTGATATTGCCATGAAATCATGGCTTGCAAATGAACATTCAAGAGCTGTAAGAGGGGGTCTTGAAATTGCAATGAATTATTACAGTGAGAGGACTACCTCGCTTGAAGCAGCTGTAGATTCTCCATTTTTTGTTCATGTTGCAAATTTTATACCGCGTGATCCTGAAAGAGCCTGGATAATGTATAAAGAAAGTTTCCCATTTATATCAAGTATGCAGGTCCTTAGAGATGGGAGGACAATCTATTTTAATGGAGATGAAAAGGGAAGAGTTCCGGATTATAGGGTATATTCCATGAGAAGAGGGCTTCTGGCAAAAGATGCAATAGAAGAGATTACAGTTTTAAGAGCGCAGGGGTTTTTTAGAACACAGGGGGTAGTATATTCAGTTATTTTTAGTTCATCTCTTCCTGAAAGGTTTGATGCCAGAGCGGAAAGCCTTACAACATCTTATGATGTTTTTCTCCAACTCGAAAATTATCAAGCTATGTTCAGGCTTATAATTATTGGTGTACTTATTTTTTTTAGTTTGCCTATTTTTCTCTTATCCATAATTGTAAGCTTTCGGCTATCAGAAGAAATTCTTCATCCCATTGCGCAACTTGAAGAAGCTACAAGGCGGGTTGCAGAGGGCGATTTTTCATTCAGGCTTCTTGCAAGACCCGGAGATAATATCTCGGTGCTTATTAGCTCTTTTAACCAGATGATAAAGGAACTTGAATCTTCAAGAAAGAAAAATATGCAGGCAGACAAAATCAGCGCGTGGAAGGAAATTGCCCGGCGCATGGCTCATGAAATAAAAAATCCAATTACTCCAATTAAACTTTCTGCAGAACGTGTACTTAGAAGATATAATTCCGAGGACCCAAACTTTGGTAAAATTCTTAATTCTTCGGTAAAAGTTATTGTAACAGAAGTTGACAGATTAAATCGCCTTCTGGAAGAATTCAGCGATTTTGCGAGAATGCCGCCCCTTTTGCTTTTGCCAGTAAAGCCAGCTGAGATCATAAAAGAAGCGTGCGATATTTTTTCGTCATCATCCCAATCCATTGTTTTTGATATTGCCGACATAGATGAGGGTGCGATCATTGTAGCGGATAACGAAAAAATAAAGCAGGTTCTTATAAATCTTTTTACCAATGCCATTGACGCAATGGACGGGCAGGGCGTTATTCGCATAAGAACAGATAAAATCACAAAAGAGGGCAGGCCGTTTTATAGAATTCAGATTGCAGATACAGGACGCGGCATAGATAAAGATATTGCCGAGAAGATTTTTTCCCCATATTTTACAACAAGAGAAAATGGGACAGGGCTTGGTCTTGCTATTGTTGAAAGAATTATTTTTGACCATAATGGGTTGATATGGTTTGAAACAGAAAAGGGGCTTGGAAGCACATTTTTTATTGATTTGCCGATTGGAGTAGATGGTGAACAAAATATTGATAGTTGATGATGAAGAAAGCATAAGGGAAGTATTGTCCGGCATACTCGAAGATGAAGGCTATTCTGTTGACAGCGCAAAAGATGGGCCAGAGGGGCTTAAAAAAGCAGAAAGCGGGGTTTATGATCTGGTAATACTTGATGTGTGGCTGCCTGGAATGGGTGGTATGGAAGTGCTGGATAAAATCAAAAAAACAATTGTTGATATCGAAGTTATTGTTATCTCTGGTCATGGGAATATCGACATGGCTGTAAAAGCTGTTAAAATAGGGGCTTTTGATTTTCTGGAAAAACCGCTTTCTCTTGATAAAGTTATTACTGTAGTAAAAAATGCATTGAAACTGGAAAGTCTTAAAAAAGAGAACAGGGCATTAAAGGAATCGTTATTTCTTGAGGACAGAATAACAGGCGCAAGCGCTCAGATAGAAAAGATAAGAAAAACAATCAGGCAAGTGGCAGCCTCTGATGCAAGCATAATGATCACCGGAGAAAATGGAACAGGCAAAGAACTTGTGGCGCGCGAAATACACAAAGAAAGCAACAGGAACGATTACCCTTTTATCGAAGTAAACTGCGCGTCAATACCAGACTCGCTTATTGAAAGTGAACTTTTTGGGCATGAGAAAGGGGCTTTTACAGGAGCAGTTTCCGGAAGAAAAGGGAAGTTCGAGCTTGCAGATAAAGGGACTCTTTTTCTTGATGAAATCGCAGATATGTCTTTGAATGCTCAGTCAAAAGTTTTGCGTGCTGTTCAGGAGATGCGCTTTGAAAGGGTTGGAAGTGAAAAAAGTGTTCAGGTTGATGTAAGGATAATATGCGCTACAAATAAAGATGTTGCTGCAGAAGTAAAAGCAGGAAGATTCAGGGAAGATTTGTACTTTAGGCTAAATGTTATACCTATAAATGTACCGCCCCTGCGCGACAGAAAAAAAGATATTTTACTGCTTGCGAATTATTTTCTTAAAAAATATAACAAAGGGAAGCCAGGAGAATCTGTAGCTGAAAAAGCAATCTCCGATGAGGGGTATAATATTTTAAAACAATATCCATGGCCCGGCAACATAAGAGAGCTTAAAAATGTTTTGCAAAGAATATCTGTAATGAGCGATGAAACTGTTATATCTCCGGAGACAATAAGGTATTATCTTGATGAAACGCAGATAACAAATGTTCCTTCTGCTGCAGAAAGGGGAGACCCTGGAAAATTTCCTATATTTTTTGATTCTGCTCTTGCATTAAATGATGCAAAAGATTTCTTTGAAAAGAATTTTATTATTAGAAAACTTGAAAAAAACAGTTATAATATAGCGAAGACTGCAAAGGATATGGGTGTTTATCCTGGCAATCTTCACCAGAAAATAAAGAAACTGGGGATCAATGTAAAATGAAAGCTTTAACAAACAGGCAAACAGAAGTTTTGAACTTTATCAAAGATTACAGGAGTAAAAAATCTTATTTGCCAACCATGCGCGAAATTGCGGAGTATTTTGAAATTTCAGTAAAAGCTGCTTATGACCATGTTAAAGCGCTTGAGAAAAAAGAAGTTATAAAATGCAATCTAAGAAGATCACGTTCTATTGAAATTGTTAAATCCGCAGAAGTTGACGACCTCATAAGTGTCCCTATTCTTGGCAATGTCGCAGCAGGTGTTCCGCTCCTTGCAGAAGAAAATCTCGATGGTCATATTTCTATTCCGCTCCGTTTTTTGAAAAAAGGAGAACACTTTGCTCTCCGCGTAAAAGGGGACAGCATGAAGGATGCAGGAATACTTGAGGGAGATGTTGCGCTTTTTGTTATGCAGTCAAATGCAGAGAATGGTAATATTGTAGTAGCTATGCTGAATGATGAGGCAATCACCCTTAAAAAATTTTATAGAGAAACAAATAGAATAAAACTTAAAGCAGAAAACCCTGTTTACCCTCCGATTTATACACAGAATGTAAAAGTTCTGGGAAAGCTCATTTTTATATTGAGGAGTTATGACTAAGGTAAAAAGTTCTTTAGCGCGATCTAACATGGCGAGCTATCTTCTTCTTGGTCCGGAAGTTGGAGAAAAAAATGATTTTATACAGGGTATAAAGGATTCTTTGGCAAAATCTTTTGGCGGAGAAGTGGAGTCATATAGTTTTTACCCTTATGATTCAGATGTTCTTGAGATTATTTCGATAATGAAAAACATTTCCCTTTTCGCAGCAGCTAAACTTGTTTTAATAAAAAACTGTCATGATTTAAAAAAAAAGGATGCTGCATTAATTGCTGAATATATTAAAAATCCTTCCAAAGATTGTGTTCTAATTCTTACATCTGATAATACAAAAGCAGACCCTGTAATTGAAAAAGCTGTATCTGAGGATTGTAAAAAAATATTCTGGGAAATGTTTGAAAACAAAAAGAAAGGATGGGTGGTTAATTTTTTTCACAAGGAGAAAATTTCAATTGAAAATAATGCTGTTGGTTTTCTTGTGGATATATTGGAAGGGGATACTGAATCTTTGAAAAAAGAGTGCAGCAATCTTGTTCTTTTTTTTGGGAAGGATGAAGTTATAACCGAAGAAAAAATAGCAGATTTTTTTTATAACAGAAAAGAGGAAAATATATTTTCTCTTTTTGATTATATTGCGCAAGGTGATCTTGAGAGGTCTATTACTGCTGCAAAGAATATAATTCTTTCTGGCGAAAGCACGTTTGTCCAGATGCTTGGCGGTCTTTTGTGGCAGATAAGAAATGTATATGAAATTGAAAAAATTATTGCCAGGAAAAAATCTTTTTCCGAAGCTTGTGCAGAGCTTAATATAAGAACAAAAAAAATGCAGGGAGTATACTCCAGCGCAATACAAAATTATTCAATAAAAGATATTGAAAAAATAATTACGCTTACTGCTCATTATGAGCTGCTTTTTAGATCCATAAGAACAGAAATGCAGCATATTATGTTGCCTGTTTTTCTGTACTCGATTATTGTGAGCAAAGGTGAGAATTTATTGGCAAATCCTAATGATGCGAGTCATTATCCCTGAGGTATTCGATTACAGCTTCTGCGACTTTTATTGGGAGTTGCGCTCTTTCTGATAGCGAATAACTGTCGCTGTTTTTTATATTATCCACACTGCCGAATTCCATCAGTATTTTTTTGCTCCGCTCCGCGCCTATACCCGGTATTTCCTCAAGCATGGAAAAAGAAAGCTCTTTTTTCCTCATATTTTTATTAAAAGTTGTTGCAAACCTGTGCGCTTCGTCCCGCACATGCTGCAATATCCGCAAAGGCAAAGTCCCTTCTTCAAGTTTTACAGGCTCATCTTTTTCCGGAACAAATAAAAGTTCTTCCTGCTTTGCAAGGCTGGCTATGTTGATATCATCAATGCCAAGAGCTTCCAGAATACCTTTTGCTGCGTTAAGCTGCCCTTTGCCCCCATCTATTAAAATAAGATCAGGCATGGGAAGGCCTTCATTTTTTAACCGTGTATATCTCCTTGCAACAACTTCCCTTATTGAAGCATAATCATCAACCTCCCGGTCTTGCAAAGTTTTTATTCTAAAAACTCTGTATTCAGGTTTATCAGGCTTCCCATTATAAAACGAGACCATGGAAGAGACTGTGTTATACCCGTCAAGGTGCGAAATATCAAACCCTTCTATCCGTAATGGAATTTTGCTTAGCCCAAGAGAATCCTTGATTTTTCCAAGAGCTTCTGAATATGTAAGTTCTTTTTCTATTCTCATAAGTTCAAGACGGCAGTTTTCTTCTGCCATTTTCATTATAGAAGCTTCTTTTTCATCCCCTGGAGCAGTTACCTGAAAGCTTATCTGAAATTTTTCCAGGAAGAATTTTGTTAAAAGCGCGATTTCCGGAACAATATTTACCAGCGCTTTTTCGGGAAAAATAGAGTTTTCTGTTCCCGTAAAATAGCCATCATAATATTGAATAAGAAAGCGACTCATATTTTCTTCATTATCTGAATAAGTGGTAAAGCTAAAAACAGATTTCCCGGAGATTTTTCCTTCCCTCATCTGTAGTACGACTATTGCGCAGTTTATCCCGTTTGATAAAAGCGAGATAAAATCTTTTTTTTCTGTAGTAAAATCCTGCACTTTTTGTTCCTCAATAAGAGTTCTTATTGAAAAAAGAATATCCCTGTGTTCAGCTGCTTTTTCATAATTTAAAGATGCTGATTCCTGTTGCATCTTTTTCTCCAGCTCCTTTTCAAGGTCATTAATATTGCCAGAAAAAATTTTTATAATTGTCTCAACTTCTTTTTCATAATCTTTTTTATCTGCTTTACTTGTGCATGGAGAACAGCATTGGTCAATGTGAAAGTAAAGGCACGGTGTTTTTCGTTGTCTAAGAGGAATTCCTTTGCATTTTCTTAACTTGAACTGTTTTTTTACAAGCTCAAGGTAGGTATCTATGCTTTTCACATTTGGATATGGCCCGAAATAGAGCGAGCCATCGTCGATTATCCTTCTTGTTTTGAAAATTCTCGGAAAATCCTCATTTGTAACTCTTATTACAGGAAATGTTTTATTGTCTTTAAGGCTTATATTATATTTTGGCTTCCATTGTTTTATGAGGTTGTTTTCAAGGATAAGCGCTTCATATTCTGTAGTTGTTGTTATAGTTTCAATAGAGGCGATTTTTTTTACAAGATGAGATGTTTTGATTTCCTTGTTTGCTGATTTTAAAAAATAAGACCTTACTCTGGAGCGTAAATTCTTTGCTTTTCCCACATATATTATCTCTTCCCTCTGGTTTTTCATGATATATACACCGGGAGTTTCGGGTAATTCTTTTACCCTTTCTTCAAGGTTTGCTCTATTTTCTTTTGAATCTTTCATTATTTTCCGATATTATTATAAATTATAAAAGAAAATTTGATAATAGTGAAAAAAATAGTAGTATTTCTGTTTATCATTATAACGCCTCTCTATTCAATTGATCGGGAATTTACCTTGGCTGGAGATAATTGGCAGCCATTTTTGTTAAAAAACCTGGAAATCAATAGAAATGTAGCTGGGGAAAACGCGCTTTTTATTCAAAATGGCGAATTTCAAGTGGATAGTTCTACAGAACTTCTTCTCCATTTTAATTCCCTCCCTATTGTTGATGCCACAGGTAATTTTCGGGTAATAGAGAATAAATCTTCCATATCTACTGGAATAAGAAAGTTTGGCGCAGGGGCAGCTCTGTTTAATGGAGAAACAAATAGTATTATCCTTGACCGCAGGGGAGGAGGAATCTTCCCGGGACAAGTTTATTCAAATGATTTCAGTATAGAATTTTGGGTTTATGGACAAAATCTTTCTGATGGAGAAACTATTTTTTTTGTAGATGGCTTTGCAGATATAGGCAATGGTTTTATTCCGCAACTTATCAGGTGCTATATTCAAAATAGAAGAGTTGTCTGGAATATAAAAAACTTTTTTATCCCCTTTGGCTCAAGAGAGTTTGAATTTAGAATTTCCAGCGAAAGACAGCTTATTCCTGGTGTGTGGACCCATCATTTGCTTAGATACAATGCTGCAAATGGTTTAATGGAATATCTTATTGATGGCAGACCAGAGGCAGTTGCATATATTACATCATCTGGCAGAGAAGTTGGTGAGATTTTTCCTTTATATTCCGGAACCAGGGGCAGAATTATAATAGGCAACAACTTTACAGGTTTGATCGATGAGTTCCGTTTTAAACTTGATTGGGTTGATAATGATATAGCGCCGATGTTGGGAAGTCATACAGGCGTTTATATATCAGGGCCTATAGATTTGGGACACAGTAAATCTACGCTTATTGCTATTGAAACAAGAAGTATGATTCCTGCTAACACAGATATTTTATATTTTTACCGTCTTAGTGATACGAGGCAAAACTTTACAGAAAATAGTCCTGGATGGCAAAGGTTCTCGCCAGGAATGATCAATGCAAGAGGCGGGCGTTTTTTAAGCATTAAAGCTATACTGTATTCAGACGGAGAAAGAAACATATCCCCATCTGTTTCAAGGATAAATATAAGATTTGATCAAAAAGACCCGCCTTCTCCGCCAAGAGTTGTAAGAGCAGAGCCGGGAAATGGCAGTGTTCGGCTTAGATGGTCAGAAGTAGGAGACCCGGATATTGACGGCTATTATGTCTATTTTGGGGAAAGGCCAGGGAGATATTTTGGCTGTGCAAGAAATAACGTAACTTCTCCTATAAATGCAGGAAAAAACAACGAGATAATAATACGCAATCTTGAAAATGGCATAATATATTATTTTGTTGTTGTTTCATACAGCAGATCAGCAACCCGCTATGGAACTGCAATTATAAACGAAGGTGGAAATTTCTCTGCTGAAGTAAGCGCGAGGCCTCTTAATATATATGGAGCTCTGGAGTGAATAAAGAGGTATTGTTTAAAAAAGTTCTTACTCTTATAAAGCAAAAGGAGTATGACGAGGCAGAGGACATTCTTAAACAACTCATAGAAAAAAATCCTGACAAAGAAACTCTGTATCTTACTTTGGGTAATGTATATTCGTTCAAAAACAAAAAACAGCAAGCACTGGATGTTTATGAAAAAGCTTTGCAAATTACTCCGGAAAACCCGGATATTTACAGTAACATAGGCCTTATCTATAAACAGCAGGGCGATATGGATAAGGCTATTTCGTATTTACAAAAAGCATTGTCTTTTGCGGGCGACAGGGCAGATGTTTATTATAACTTGGGTAACGCATACAAGCGGGCAAAACTTTGTGCAGAAGCAGAAAAAATGTTTCTGGAAGCTATCAGGCTGCATCCGGAATTTGCGCAGGCTTATAATAACCTTGGTTCTATCTATATTGAAAGAGGCGAGCTTAAAAAAGCAGAAGATATAATAAAACAGGGCCTTTCTGTAGATAAAAATCATCCCAGACTTCTATACAATCTTGGTGTTATAAAAGATTTGCAGGGAGAATCCGAAGAAGCAATAGGATTCTTTAAACACTCTATTGTAAGCCAGCCATTATGGGTAGAGAGCCTTAATAATTTGGGTATTGCATATCATAAATCCAACAAGCATGGAAAAGCAATAAAAACTTTTAACAGCGCTCTTGATGTTGAGCCAAGCAATCCTGTTGTTAAAAATAATATTGCTGTTACATATAAATCAGTTGGGGAAGAAAAAAAAGCAAAAAAATATTATAAAGAGGCAATTTCCCAAAACCCTGAATATATAAAAGCTTCGTTAAATCTTAGCGACTTATACAGAGAAACAGGTGATTTTGATAGCGCGCTAAAAGAATTAAACAGGATTGAAACAATAAGCCCTAAAGATGAAGAGATAAAAATTCATAAAGCGCATGTTTATTTTGATAAAGGCGAATTTGATAATGCAGAGAAAATTATAGATCACTCAGTAAAAAGTGAAGGCAAGAGCGTTTCTGCTGCACTTGCTCTCAAAGCGCTTTTAAGTATTAAAAAAGGTGATGCAAAAGAAGCAGCAAAATATATTGAAAAAGCAGATACTTCTGAACCTGGAAATCTTTATCTTAAAAGCGCCAAGGCAGAGCTTTACAAGCATCAGGGTGATTTTAAAAAAGCAGAAAATGAATTTAAAGATATTCTTTCTTTAAATAAAGGAAATTTTAAAGCGTCGCTTGAGCTTGTAAAAATTCTCAAAGAGCAGGAAAAATTTGAAGATGCTATTTCTGTTCTCGATTCTCTTAAAGGAGATTACAAATATTATAATGATACAATAACGGAATATTCTGATATTTACAAAAAATCCGGGCAGACAGAAAAAGCTCTTGAATATTCCAATCAACTTCTTGGAAAGATGGGAGAAGACAACTCCCAGATTGATATATCTTTCCTGAGTAAAGGGATAGAATTATTTGAAGAAGCATCAAAATCTTATGAACTTTTAAATAACGAAAGAATAGAGGAGCGGCTTTCTGGTTTTGTAAAAGAATATGTCAGAAATGAGCAGAAAAAAGTTGCGCCGCAAGATGCAACGAGTTTTCTTATTGGGTCTATGGATGGGCTGGGTGATGAACAAGTTCAGATAATTGATATTGGAGGAATAGAGCCTGTAATAGAAATAAATGAAGAAGAAGAGATGCGTATTCTAAAAGAAGATGAAGATTTTTTTGATGATGAAAAAGGGCTTGGTTTTTATGAGGAAGTAAAAGAAAAAATCGAAAAAGAATTTGTTGAAAAAATGATTGAAAGAGAAAATCCTCGGCATTTGTCTCCCAATCCTTTGAATACTCCCATGAGCCCGCCTATGCATCCAGCTATGAATCCACCTATGTATCCACCTATGTATCAGCCCATGAGTCCTTTAGCAGTCCCTTCTTATCTTCCGCCGCATTATTCGCACCATCCGCATCCGCAGCATTCAAGACCAGAGCCTGCTGCTTTTTCTCCTCAACACGACAACCCTTCTGCAACGCCGGCAGCAAAACCTCAGCCCGCTCCACCGCAGGAAGCTGATGAAGAGCAAGACGATATATTGGAAAAATATGATGGGATTGAAGAACCTGATGGAGAATCGTTTGCAGATAATCTTAAAGACAGCTTTGAGTATGTAAACGAAGATATTGCCAAATTGTTTGATAACCTTGAAGGCCTTACAGATTATCTTACTGAAGACAGAAAAGATAAGTATGAAAATAGCGTAATAAAACTTAAAGTTGCAGCATTAAAGCGGAAACTTAATGGAAACAAGGGGCTTCTTGATGCTCTTTCCCAAAGCAGCGGAGGCATAGACGAAAGCGAAGATGAGCCTAAAAGAAAAGAAGTTGTGCCTGAAAAAAGAGCCAATAAAGAAAGAAGAGAAGATGAAAATAGAAGAAGTGAAGAAGATAGAAGAAGTGAAGAGGATAGAAGAGCCGCAGACAGAAGAAATTTTCTGGATAGAAGGAATCGCATAAAAAATATTACAAAAGATGATTTGGAAAATACATTTAGTTATATAAAAGGGCTTGCAGATTTTTTGCCACAGGATGCAGGTGGAGATGTTTTAAAGCTTAAAATCAATAATCTGCTTGAGAAAATAGACGAAAAAGAAAATGTAGAAATATAGGTGACGTAAAATCCATTTTTTATGGAAAAACATCTTCCAGCTATTGTATGTTTTTTAATATTTTTGTATTTTGGTACTTAAAAAAAATATGGAAAATAATGGCTAAAGTTTCAATTATAGTACCGGTTTATAACGTTGAAAAATACTTGCATGAGTGTTTGGAAAGTTTGGTTTCACAAGCCCTGCAGGATATTGAAATAATCTGTATCAATGATGGCTCAACCGACAGCTCTGGCGAAATACTGGATGCATACGCGGCAAGAGACAGCCGCTTCAAAGTTATCCATAAACCAAACTCTGGTTACGGACATTCCTGTAACCTTGGGCTTGACACTGCAACTGCAGATTACATCGGGATTATTGAGAGCGATGATTTTGCAGACAAAAATATGTTTTCAGACTTATATGCATTGATTACAGAGAATAACTGCGATGTTGCTAAATCCGACTGGTGGGAATATTGGGGTAAAGGCAAAAAGGTCTTTAAAAGTGAACAACTTATTTCCATGTTAAAGCCTGGCAAAATATCAAATGTTGAAGAGAAGAAAAAACTATCAAAATGTCCTCCGGCGGTATGGTCATCGCTTTACAATAAAAATTTTTTAAATAAAAATAACATCCGTTTTTTAGAAACTCCTGGCGCGAGTTTTCAGGACATATCATTCACCTTTAAAGTGGTTGTGCTTGCAAAAGATATTTATATTACAAATAATGCGTATGTTTATTATCGCCATGATAATCTGAATTCCTCAGCCAGAAGAAAAGATGGTGGTGAGTTTATTCTCAAAGAGTATGCGGAAATTGACAGGCTTTTGAATGAGCGCCCTGAATTAAAAAAAGTATATAAAGGATGCAAGTTTTATAAGCAATACGATAACTACATTTGGAATTTGAAAAGGCTCGCTCCTGAGTACAAAAAAGAAATTTTTGGAAAGTTTGTAAAAGAGTTTCAAACTTATTATGAAAACAGGGAGTTGGACGAGAGTGCATTTGAATATTTAAACAAATCAAAAATTATGATGTTAATAAATGACCAGAGAAAAGCATGGAAAAAGTTTCAGTTTTTATTTATTAGAACAGCGCTAAAAGAATTTATGCGAAATTTTTTTCTGGTGCGAATCAACCACGAGCGTGTCTATATTAGAGTTTTTGGCAATTTTTCTTTCAGGGTTGAGAGAAGACCGAAAAAAAATATTAAATGAGTCACTTGAAAAAGTATTTTTATGAATTGATGTTTTTATATTTAAAACAATTAAAATTTATTAAATAAAACCTGTTGTAAAGCAGCAAAATTTGTTATAATGTTCGATGTTTGAACATTATGATTCCGGGCAGCCAGCATGTTGCGGCAGCGGCTGTTTTTCTATAAAAATTTTACACACCTTACCCTAAGGGGCGAGGTGTCTTTTTTTGGGAATGTTGTGTAATATTGAAAATATTAAAACGAATTTATTGTAAATTAAAAGTTGAGTTGCATGAAAGCGCCTATTATTTCCATAATAGTTCCAGTCTATAATACAGAAAAATACATAGCCCGTTGTCTCGAAAACCTTATCAATCAAACTTTTAGGGATATAGAGATTATCTGCGTAAACGATGGATCACCGGATAATGCGCTGGCGATTTGTGAAGACTATGCAAAGCAAGACGATCGTATTGTCCTTTTGTCACAAACAAACCAGGGACTTTCCGCGGCTCGTAATACTGGTCTTTTACACGCACAGGGGAAATACATACAGTTTTGTGATTCTGATGATTATTTTGATTTATCAATGTGCGAAAAGTTGCACGCTGCTATCTCTTTATCGAACGCAGATCTTGCAGTTTCCGGAACCCGAATAATTTATGAGCAGAGCCATATTGTTCCGGGTGATGATGAATATTACCGGATAAAAAGCAAAGGTTTGACAACCATTAATGAGGCTGTATTCAAAAATACCAATGTGCATGCATGGAACAAAATATTTAGAAAATCAATAATTGACGCGTACAATATAAAATTTCCAGTTGGTCTGTATTATGAAGACGCGTGTTTTTTTAGCAAGTATTTATTTGTATCCAAAACAATATATTGTGTGCCGGAATGTTTATATACATACATCAGGCGTGAAAACTCAATTATGGGAGAAACATTTCGGAAAACACCCAAAGCAATTGATCATATAAAAATTTTGGAAGATATAAAAAATTTTTTAGCGAAAAATAATCTAAATGGCAGTTATGAGACAAATGTTTTTCTTTGGCTGGTTATTGCATATATGCGGTCAGTGGTTAGATATGGTGTTGAGTCAATTTATGATCCTGCTGTTAAAATCGCTTCGGACCTGTTAATAGATATTTCCACTGATTCTATAAAAAAGTGTCCTAATATTTTCCGGAATGATAAATCGAAATTAATAGCATTAAAAAATAATGACACAAAATTATTTCTGCAGCTTGAAACAACCAAGTCAGTATTAAAAAAAATTGTTTTGCCTTTTTTCCCTCAAGGATCAAAGAGAAGAGCATTTTTAAAGAAAGCATACGAAAAAGTGATTGGGTGATATAATGAGCAATCAGGCGTTTACAGTTGTTAAACGTTTTAAAGATGACTTGCGCATATCTCCTTTGCGAACTTGTTTTTTAATTCCCTGGTATATATTCAAAATTTTCTGCATAACATATAATAAGTTTCTTCCCAGGCGAAATATAAAGCTTCTATTAAGGGCATATTTTTTTTCCCCTTACTATGTAGTAAAACTTTTTCTGAAATTAATACAGCAACAGGCATCCAAAAAAAAGCATAATAAAAAAAGTGCTGGATATATTGCGAATAAAATTCTTACAGAAGGGAACCTTAAATCTTTTGATGGAACAGTTTCTGTAGTAATCCCTGTATACAATGGTGGCGATGATTTAAAAAATCTGATAGCCATGTTAAAGAAGCAAGAAAAAGTAGGAAAAATAGAAATAATTGCAATAGACTCAGGCAGTGTTGATGGCTCTGTAGAGTTTCTAAAAAAAGAAGATGTAAATCTTACTGAAATACCTAACAAGGATTTTTCTCATTCAGGAACAAGAAATTTAGGGGCGAAAAAAGCTACGGGCGCTATTTTGCTTTTTATGACACAAGACGCATTACCTATGGATAAAGAATGGGTTTTTAAAATGATTTTGCCTATTCTGGAATATGGAGTAGTAGCAACTACAGGTATTGAAAAAGTAAAAGAGAAAAGCACCCTTTTTGCCTGCTTGGCAAACAATGGATTCAGGCAATACTTTGGCGCAAACAATGGCGATAGAATAGCTTACTTGCCATGCAATAAAAAAGATAGTTATTCTCTTCGCCGAAACGCGTTGTTGAACAATATAGGATGCGCAGTGAGAAAAGATGTTTTCACAACATTTTTTTATCAAGGTGAATATGGGGAAGATCTTGATTTGGGTGTCCGCTTGATCCAGGCAGGACACAAGATTGCTCTTTTATCATCAATTCAAACAATACACTCTCACGATCGTTCATGTTCATATTATTTGCGGTATGTTTATATTGATACAAAGACAAATAAAAATATTTTTCCGGATCTTTATCATAGTAATAAATCCTTGAAAGAAATAATTGCTTCTGCTTTTTGCGCATATTATCATTTGCAGAAACTTTTTACATATATTCACTCTTTGCAAGGTGATTTAAGCATCTCTGAATTTTTCAATTCTGTTATGTATTTTTGGAACAACAGTTTAAAAGAAACTTTTTGTGAGCAGGAAGCGCTTGCTTTTGGTTCATGGTACTCTGATTCCACAGTAGATGATTTTTTTCAGATGGTTTTAATATCTTTTCCAAAAATAAATCTTGATGGATTTTCATATATCGAATCACAAAAGCATTACTTTGATGTCCGCTTACGAAATTATATTGCTGTGAATTTTAAATCAATCAATGCTGATTTGCGCAGGCAGGTAATCGATACAATGTATAAAGACTTGATGTGGAAGTTTGCTTTTGATCTTGCTTTGTATTTTTGTGATAATCAGGATAAAGACAACCCTTTATTTATTACTTTGGAAAAAATGTCAAAAGGAGTATAAAAAATGAAAGGAATAATTCTCGCCGGAGGATCTGGCACCCGACTTTTTCCCATTACCAAGGCTGTATCCAAACAGATATTGCCTCTTTATGACAAACCCATGATCTATTACCCCCTTTCGGTGTTGATGCTTGCTGGGATCCGGGATGTGTTGATCATTTCTACCCCACGAGACTTACCTTTTTTTGAGAGCTTGTTTGGACAAGGTGATTGGCTCGGTATGAATTTTGAGTACAAGGTTCAGGAATCGCCCAGGGGCCTTGCAGACGCGTTTATTGTAGGAGCGGATTTTATCGGCAATGGAAGTTGTGCGCTGGTATTGGGTGATAATGTGTTTTACGGCCGGGGTTTTAGTGATACAGTCAGAGGAGCAAAAAGCCGCATTGAGAAAGAAGGGGGAGGGGCGATTTTTGGTTATTATGTTAAAGACCCGAGCGCCTATGGAGTCGTAGAATTTAATAAAGAAGGGAAAGCCATTTCTATCGAAGAAAAACCTGTTCATCCAAAAAGTCACTATGCTGTTCCTGGACTTTATTTTTATGATAATGAAGTAGTAAATATCGCAAAAAACATTAAGCCCTCTGCCAGGGGAGAAATAGAAATTACTGCAGTAAATAACGTATATCTTGAACGAGGCAGACTTTCTGTGGAGACCATGGGCCGTGGAATGGCATGGCTTGATACCGGGACCTATGACAGTCTTCTGCAAGCTGCCAACTTTATTGAGACTATCCAGAAGCGGCAGGGTATGTATGTTTCCTGTATAGAAGAGATAGCTTATGCCAATAGGTGGATACCCAAAAAGAAACTTTTAGATCTTGCCGGAGGTTACAAAACAGATTACGGCGAGTATTTGCGGTACATTGCGGAGAACTTTTAAATGCCTTTTACTTTTATCCCATGCCCAATACCGGACTTATATGAAATACAGCCAAAAATATTTGGAGATCAGCGGGGTTACTTTTTTGAAAGCTATTCGGAGCGGGATTTTAACGCTGCCGGACTTATGCTCCCGTTTGTACAGGATAACCAGTCTCAATCAGGCAAGGGTACTCTCCGGGGATTACATTTTCAGAAAACACATCCTCAGGGAAAGCTGGTGCGGGCCATAGAGGGCGAAGTGTTTGATGTGGCAGTGGATATGCGGCCAGATTCCTTGACCAGAGGCAAGTGGCACGCTGTTATACTAAGCAGCGAAAAACAAAACCAGTTTTATATTCCACCCGGGTTTGCCCATGGGTTTTTGGCATTAACAGACAAAACAATCTTTGCCTATAAGTGCACAGATTTTTACTACCCCGAAGATGAAGGCGGTATTATCTGGAATGATTCAGATATTGGCATTAAATGGCCGGATTTGGGGATGGAATACATTTTATCGGATAAAGACAAAAAACTTCCTTCTTTTTCGTCGTTGTCCGCAAGTAGGTAAATAACGATGATATGGCTGATAGGGAGCAAGGGAATGTTGGGAACAGAACTTTCCCTGCTTTTCGAAAAATTGGGTATTCCCTTTGTTGGAACGGATCAGGAAGTGGATATTACTAATCCTGTTGCGATTAGGGATTTTTCCCAAACGCAGTCCATTAAGCAATCTATTGAGCAGTCCATTGAATGGATAATAAATTGCGCTGCTTACACTGCAGTTGACAAGGCAGAGGATGATAAAGAAAACAGCCATCTGCTTAATACCGCAGGGCCACGAAACATAGCTGCGCAAGCAAAAGAACTTGGCGCAAGATTGATTCATATCTCTACAGATTATGTGTTTAATGGACAGGGAAGCAAACCTTATACCGAAGAAGATTCCACAGATCCAATAGGCATTTACGGCCTTACCAAGCGGGATGGAGAGATAAAGGTTTTGGAAGAAAACGAAAAATCCTATATCATCCGGACAGCCTGGCTTTACGGTAAATATGGCAATAATTTTGTTCATACCATGCTCAGGCTTATGAAGGAGCGGGAAAGCATTTCTGTGGTAAACGATCAACAAGGCAGCCCTACATGGGCGCGTGATCTTGCGGAAACAATATCCGCATTTATATCTCTTACTGCTGAGGGTAAAACAATTCCTTATGGGATTTATCACTTTACCAACGAAGGTGAAATTACCTGGTTTGATTTTGCCAGAGAGATTTATACCCAAGCCCAGGCAAATGGTATTTTGACAAAGAACTGCGAAGTAAAACCTTGTACCAGCGCTGATTTCCCTGCCAAGGTAAAGCGTCCTGCTTATTCAGTGCTGGATAAGTCCAAAATCAAAACAACTCTGGGGATAACTATTCCATCGTGGGATGAAAGTTTAAGGAGATTTCTTTATGCGTAAGTTAAGCAATATCCTTGTTACAGGAGGCGCCGGGTTTATAGGGGTAAATTTTATCCGTTATCTTCTTGGCAAGTGCGCGCAAACATCAAACTTTAAAGGGCGTATTATAAATCTGGATGCCCTTACATACGCAGGTAACATAACAAGTCTTAAAGAAATAAATGAAAATTTTGAAGAGACGAAATATTTTTTTGAAAAGGGTGATATTGGCGACCGCACTCTTGTTGAAAAAATCTTTGAAAAGTACGCAATTGATACAGTAGTACATTTTGCAGCGGAAAGCCATGTAGACCGTTCAATACTGGGCCCCGAAGCGTTTATTAAAACCAATGTGCTGGGAACTTTTACGCTCCTTGATGTTGCCAGAAATATTTGGAAAGACGCTGATGGAGTACTGTTCCACCATGTTAGTACCGATGAAGTATACGGCTCTCTTGGAGAAACCGGATACTTTACAGAAACCACCCCCTATGACCCCCGTTCGCCATATTCAGCAAGTAAAGCTTCAAGCGATCATCTGGTAATGGCTTATTATCATACTTATGGCTTGCCCATTACCCTTTCCAATTGCTCCAATAATTACGGCCCTTTTCAATTTCCGGAAAAACTTATCCCCTTGATGATCCTCAATATGCTGGAAGGCAAAGCTCTTCCGGTTTACGGAGATGGAAAAAATATCAGGGACTGGTTGTATGTGGATGACCACAATAGCGCGGTGTGGAATATTATTCAAAATGGCAAAATAGGGGAAGAGTACAATATTGGCGGTGATAACGAGTGGGAGAATATTAAACTTCTCAATGTGCTTATTGATATTGTAGCGAAAAAAATAAATAAAAACGCAGAAACAATACGATCTTTAATCACCTATGTCAAAGACCGCCCAGGCCATGATCGCCGCTATGCCATTGATTGTTCCAAAATCAAACGCGAACTTGGCTGGAAGCAAACAGTAAGCTTTGAGCAAGGGCTTGAGCGCACTGTTGACTGGTACTTAGCCAACACAGAATGGATCAATGGCATACGGAGCGGGGAGTACAAGCGCTGGGTAGAGAAAAATTATGGGGAGAGGTAAGTGCGATAAATGATTTCAATAATAATATGTTCAACTGAAGAAGTAGAGGTTTCCATATGGTAAGTACCAGAATAAAGAAATTATTCAAAAATATATTACTTAGTATTAGCCCATTATATAGAATGACTACTAACATGCAAAAACAATTAGATAATTTAAGAGAACAATTAGAATGTATGCAAAAAAATATTGTTTCTGTTCCAGTTGAAAATGATAATGCTTATTTGCATGCTGATGTACCATTATCAACGCAATTTAGACATAATAATCAGTGGGAAAAATTATTTGAATTGGGAAACAAAGAAGGATTTCGAATATTGGAAATAGGTAGTCGTGAGGTTACTGGAGAAAGAAAAGAATTTGTAAGAAGTAACTTGAAAAACGCAACTTATATTGGATTTGATTTTCATCCTGGTAATAATGTTGATGTTGTTGGAGATGTGCATAAATTATCAAAATATTTTAAAGAAGATGAAAAATTTGATATTATATTTTCAACAGCATGTTTCGAACATTTTGCCATGCCATGGATTGCGGCAGTGGAAATAGCCAAAATGTTAAAGATAGGCGGATATTTAATGATAGAAACACATTTTACATTTTCATCACATGAAAGACCATGGCATTTTTTTCAATTTAGTGATATGGCATTAAAAGTTCTATTTTCATCTGCATTGGGATTTGAATGTATTGAAGCAGGGGTTTCAAATCCTATAGTAGGGAGGTTTTCATCATTAGCAGATGAATACTTGAGATACAAGCCTGTTACGGGGTTATACTGTCATGTTGAGTATTTTGGAAGAAAAATAAATGAAGTAAATAATTTTTGTTGGGAAGAAATAAATTTAAATGAGATTGTTGGGGAAACAAAATATCCAGAGCCTCTAAAAATAGACAGAGAGTAAAAGCCTTTATTGTAGTAAACTTTGAAACCTCAACAAAGCCATTGCGGCTTTTGTCAGGATTAATAAAGAGAATTGCGGGAACCAGAAAAAAATAGTAACGAGAGGGTGAAAAAATATCATGAACAGGGTGGCAATATTTGTATTCTATGATAAAGATGGAATTGTTGATCGCTATGTAATATATCTTTTGCAAGAAATATTAAAAGTAGTCAATAGACTCGTTATCGTATGTAATGGAAAATTGTCTGTTGAAGGAAGAGAAGCATTTAGTATGCTTACGCCAGATATATTGGAGAGAAAAAATGAAGGTTTTGATGCTTGGGCTTTTAAAACAGGACTTGAATATTTGGGTTGGGGTGATCTGGCGCAGTATGATGAGCTAATATTGCTAAATGATACAGTATATGGCCCGCTTTACCCATTCAAAATCATGTTTGATGAAATGGCTAAAAAAAATCTTGATTTCTGGGGGATTACAAAACATGGAGAGTGTGCTGATCCATATGGCGTGACACAGAGCGGTATATTGCCAGAACATATTCAATCATATTTTTTCGCAATTAACAGAAAAATGTTTTTGTACCCGGAATTCAAATCGTATTGGAGCAATTTGCCAAATTTATATACGCGAAAAGAAACCATATGTTTTTTTGAGCTCAGATTTACAAAATATTTTTCAGATTTGGGATTTACTTGGGATGTTTATATTAATACAGACGCAGAGTTTAAGGAATTTACAGATGTAAGTTTACTTGAGCGAATGCCTTATGAGCTAATAAAAAATTATAGAGCGCCTGTCATAAAGCGTAGAAATTTTTCAGAAAAGTATTCTACTAGTTTTCGCTATACTGTTGGCGATAGCACTAAGAAGGTCTTTGACTATATCAAGGGATATACAGAATATGACGCAGATTTGATATGGGAAAATATTCTCCGCACGATGGATTTCAAAAATGTTAAAGATAATTTGCATCTAAACTATATACTTCCTCAAAAATATGTATCTGGTAAAACTATCAATATTGCCAATGTTAAAGTTGCGTTATTTGCTCATATATATTATGAAGATCAGATTGAGTATTGTGCAAATTATGCCGCTTCCATTATAGATAATGCGGACATTATTGTTACCACGCATTCCGAACACATGAAAAATGTTATTATTAAGCGATTCGGCAAAATTAACTGCCGTAAACTTGAAGTCATTGTTTTACATCAAAATAGAGGTAGAGATGTATCTGCGCTTTGGGTGGCGCTGAAACCATATATAGTTGATTATGATTATATTTGCTTCATTCATGACAAAAAATCTCCTCAGGATAAACCACTAACAATTGGTCGTGACTTTGCATATAAGTGCCTTGAAAACACGCTTGCGAGCAAAGAATATGTATTAAACATATTGAGCACATTCCACGACAACCCTCGTCTCGGAATGCTGTTTCCCCCACCGCCTATGCATGGACCATATCGTGCAATTATATCGAGCTTATGGTGTACCAATTATAGAAACACAACAGATTTAGCAAGGAAGCTAAACATTAATGTGCCCATGGATGAGCAAGGACTTGTTTTTCCTGCTGGTTGTATTTTCTGGTTCAGAACAAAAGCATTGAAAAAACTTATTGACCAGAATTGGGATTATAGTGATTTCCATGTTGAGCCAATGCCTATTGACGGAACTTTTAGTCATGCGCTTGAGAGAATATATTGTTTTGCTGCGCAGAGTGAAGGATATTATTCAGCATGGGTTATGACAGAACAATTTGCGGCTGCAGAATTAACTTCACTAAACTATCTTCTTATTGATACACATATAAAGTTGAATCAGCCGGTCACAACAGATAAGCAAATACATTTAAAAGATTGTATAAAGCATAAATTAAAAAAGTATCCAAAGGTTTTTAATGCAGCACAAAAAATTTATTCTTTTCTGGTAGAGCGGAAATAATGTTATGATTAAAATTAAAACAAAAATTCATACTGTCATAAAAATTTTAAGAAGATACGGATTGCGTGGTTTTGTATTTGCCATTTTTAACAAGCTGCGAGGAAGGACTGCGCTTTATGGTGTTGATGATGGACTGCGGGAAGCAGCAACGGTAATAACATACGAAGAATGGATAGCAAAAAACGAGTATAATGATGCAGAATTACAAAAACAAAGAGAAGTGCTTTTTGCATATGCTCCCAAAATAAGCATTGTTACTCCGCTGTATTTAACTCCACAAAAATTTTTGGTAGATTTACTTGAGTCGGTTTGTTCGCAAACATATTCAAATTGGGAATTATGTTTAGTTGATGCAAAAAATGAGTCAAGCATACAGGAAATTGTATCTTCATACTCCGTGCGATACAATAATATTCGCTATAAAAAACTGGAATGCAACTTAGGTATATCAGAGAATACTAACCAAGGCCTCGAAATGACCACAGGGGCTTATGTAATTTTTCTTGACCATGATGATACTTTATCGCCTTTTGCATTATATGAAGTTGTAAAAGCGCTTAATAATAAGGAGATAGATGTAATTTATTCTGATTTAGATAAAATTACACAAGATGGAGAAAAAAGAGTAGAGCCATTTTTCAAGCCACAATGGTCGTTGGAGTATTTTCGGAGTGTAATGTATGTGGGGCACTTGCTCTGTGTAAAAAAAGCGCTCTTGCTTGAGATAAATGGTTTTGATAAAACGTATGACGGTGTGCAAGACTTTGAATTAATGTTAAGGCTTTCTGAAAAAACAAGTCAAGTATATCATATTCCAAAAATATTATATCATTGGAGAATATCAGAGAGCAGTATAGCTGGCAATATCAATGCAAAAAGCACTATAGATGATCTTCAAAGAAAAGCTGTAAATGCACATTTGTTAAGATGTCAAGTAGGAGGAACTGCTGTTTCAGTAGGATATCATAGGCTGAGAATAATTCCAAATAAGAAAAGTTATTATCCCAAAGTATCTGTAATTGTTCCGAATAAAACTGCTCCTGAATTAATTAGCAAGTGTCTGCAGTCTATATATGGTAAGACTTCTTATCCAAATTTTGAAGTAATAATAGGTAACAGCGGCACGACAGGTAGAAAAAAAATAAGTTCACGCAATGTTATAGAGGTAGAATGCAGCAAGCACTGCAATTACTCAGAAATAAAAAATTTATGCGCAAAAAACTCGAGTGGAGAATATTTAGTATTTTTAAATAACAATACTGAGATAGTGACAGATAACTGGTTGGAAGAAATGTTGTTCTATGCAGAAAGAAATGACGCTGGAGCAGTAGGAGCGTTATTGGTTTACCCTGATATGACAGTGCAGCACGCAGGAATAGCATTAGGCATGGGGGGGGCAGCGGGTCATTTGATGCAAGGTTTCCCATATGAAGCAGATGGTTATTACGGATCTCTTAAGTGTGTACGAGAAGTGAGTGCTGTTTCGACGGCATGTCTGATGATAAAGAAGAGGCTGTTTTTTGATATAGATGGGTTTAATCAGCATTACGCTGCTTGTTATCACGATGTTGATTTATGCTGTACGCTTTTGTCAGCGGGGTATAAAAATATAATTAATCCTAATGCAATAATAAAGCATTATGAGTCTCGTGCTGGAAGTGAAACATATAATATGGTAGATAGGTATGTTTTTTTGGACAAATTCTGGCAGCTCGTTGCTCAAGGAGATCGGTATTATAATGTGAATTTGGATTTGCAGAAAGGGAACTATCAAATTGGAGAACAACATAAAAAAAATACTTTTTGTCCTATATGGTGATTTATCGTGTAATAGCGCATACCATGCTTCTTCATTAGCAAATGAGATGGTAAAGTTAGGGAATGAGTGTGCTATTGCCATACCCGCCAACAAGGAATCAGTCTGGTTTCAGCCGGAACATTTATATGAAGTTTATTTATTTTCAGACTATGAAGAGCTAATGAGATGGAATCCAGATGTTATTCATTATTGGACACCAAGAGAAGTGAACAGAGTTTTTCATGAGAAAATAAAATCCATAGCAGCTAAAGTAATAATTCATTTGGAAGATAATGAAATAAATATAACAATGAACAGTTTGGGATTATCCCATGAGGAAGTTAATGATTCCTCTTTAGAGCAGTTAAAAAATATGCCATCTGCTTTGTCGCATCCTGTATACTATAAAGAATTTATAAAGAAAGCAAATGGCTACACATTGTTAATAGATGATTTAAAAGAATTTATTGATCAAGATAAACCTAGTTGTGTTTTCTGGCCTGCAGCTGATAATAATATTTTTTATCAAAATGAACATATAGATGATGAAGAAAAAAGAAAGCTTGGAATAAAATCGAATGAATTAACAGTTGTTTACAATGGCAATGCGCATAATTCCAATTATCTTGAAGTGAGGAGTCTGTATGTCGCAATAGCTTTACTAAACAGGGAGGGAATACCTGTAAAGATTATTAGAACAGGAATTGATTATGTGAATTTTTGGGGAAATGATAAATCGTGGTACAGTGAATATGAGATTAGTCTTGGATTCATTGAAAGAAATAGAATCCCGAAAATTATGTCTTTATCAGATATATTTATTCAACCTGGAAGAGATGATACGTTTAATAAATACAGATTCCCAAGTAAATTACCTGAGTTTTTTTCAATTGGGAAACCGGTTATTTTACCAAAGACGAATATTGGAAAGTACTTAGTTCATAAAGAAGAGGCATATGTGCTGGATGTTGCGGATGCTGTAAGCATTGTTGAGGCAGTAAAAGAGATTGTTAATGATAAGGATTTCTATAGAACGCTTGCTACAGGAGCGAGAAAATTTTATGAAAAGAATTTGTCATGGAAGAAAAATGCTGAAAAGGTTCTGGAATTTTATAACACGCTTTAAGGTTGTCCAAAATAAAAATTTGCAAGGAATTAAAAAAAATGAAATTTTATAAAAGAGCTGCTCTTTTATTTCCGCCGATAAAAAGAATTTATCAGGATATATTAAATTTGCGACAGCGGATTGAAATCCTGGAAGGGTGCAATAATGCGCAACTCGGTTCGATGAATGCAGACATCCATGCAGCTTATTCAAAGTATCAAAATTACAAAGTTGACAAAATTGATTATGGTAAAGTGGAAGATTATTGCGATAGCATGGATAATATAAGATGTTTGACTGACATTCACAAGGATTTAAAAGATGTTCAAAGGCCCTGGATTTTTAAAGCTATCTTGTCACTACTGCCAGTTGGCTCAAAGCTTTTGGAAATAGGCGCAGGAGAACCCTTAATAGCAAATATGCTTTCTAAACTGGGGTATGACGTATATGTGATTGATCCATATGATGGTACAGGCAATGGTCCTGTGGAATATGAAAATTTTGTACAAAGATATCCAGATGTAAAAATAATTCGTAAATATTTTACGACTAACATGAGTGAGTTTAAAGAGAATGAATTTGACTGCATATTTTCTGTGTCGGTATTAGAGCATATATCGAATGAAGATTTTCCGGTTTTTTTTGATGCAGTAAAAAAATATTTAAAACAAGACGGATACACAATTCATGCTATTGACCACATTCAGAGAGGGCTTGGAGATGAGGAAAGTCGGAAAAAAATGAAATTGATTTGCAGTGAAATACATTTGGATGAAAAAGAATTAGAAAGCGTTCTAAAAAAATCCGATGAAGATACAGAGACTTTTTATTTATCAGCATATGGATTTAATCTATGGAGAAGAGGAGTGCTGTATAAAGATTTTCCCATGAGAAGGTTTATCTCTGTGAATCTTTGCAGTAAAATGAATTAGCATACTCGGCATGCTGTAGGTGTATTGAGTCAACCATAAAAAACAAGCGATACGCTTAGCATCGAGGTTGTGAGCAATATATGCAAACTGTAATGCTGCATCTTGGAAGAATTAAATAGTTTTAAAGGAGGAATGATGGTTTCTGTTAGGTTTTGTAAAATTTTATTAAGTCTCAAGGTAATAACTGCCATATTATTATGTATAAATATTTTGTTTTCACTTTTTTCCTCATCAAGATTATTTTTTATAAGCCTTGTGGAAAAATATGTGATGCATAGAGCGCTGAATGTATCTCATTGGGATTCTGTTGTTTTTAATTATTCAATAATTTTTATTATTATTTTTGGAGTGTTGTTGCTATACTTGTACAGCATAAACATAATAAATTCGAAGATCAAAAATATTATTCAAAAAAAAGTGTTGGTGTTTTTATTAATAATTTTATCCGGTCTGGCAATAACGCAAATATTCCTTACTTCAGGTGATTTGAGGGATATGCTTGTAAGAGAACAATACGTAATAAGATATACACAAGATGAATTGTACAGTAATCTTAAAGATTTTTCTATTGAAGGAAGCGTGATAATTTCTACAAGCAATGATCCATGGATTTTTTTGGATACAACTAGTGTAAAACCATTTAAATATATAAGACTGGATATTGACTTACTTGGCGCAGAGAGAGTGTGGGCACAGTTTTTTTATTGGTCTGTCTCTGAAGAATGGTTTTCAGAAGCTAACTCAAAGCGACAAATATTAAGAAACGGTGTAAACCATATTAGGATTCCCATTCGAGAATACAGAGGCATAAGGCTTGATTTAACAGAAATAGAAGGAGTTGCGCTTTCTGTGCGATCGGTTGAGTTAACGAATAAATTTAGGCCGTCCCCAAGGGATATGTTGCTGGGAGTATTATTGAATGCCCTTTGGTGGGGTATCTTTATCTTGGTATTTAAAATAGCTTATTTAAAGAAACATTTAATGGAATTTATCTCGATTATAAAATTGGGTATGAATAAAGCGGCTGAAAAATTGAGTACGATGTACCCATCCGAATATCTGGAAAAGTTATGGAAAAGTATTACGTTTCCTGTTAAGATTACGTTTGTTTCAACCATAATTATAGGGTTAATTGCTTATTTATTTCATATTACTAACATGTTGCCCAATCATGATTCTGTTTTCGTATATCACGATTCACGCTGGATAGTGACCCAGGGGCGATGGTTTTTTTCTATAGCGGATCGGTTGAACAGCTATTATATATTACCATGGGTTAGCGGTTTTATGACAATTATTTATATAGCTATTTCTGCTTGTCTTGTCATAAAATGTCTAAGAATTAATAATAACCTTAATTGTGTTTTAATTTCAGGTCTAATGGTTTCTTTTCCTTCAGTTACCATTGCGTTATTGTATTTTGCTGATACTTTTTATTTTTCACTACTTCTTGCTTGCCTTGCAGTCTATATTACCGCTCGGTTTCGTTTTGGTTTCTGTATAGGATTTGTTTTTATTGCTATGTCTCTAGGTATTTATCAAGCGTTTATTTCTGTTGCCGCAGGTCTTGCAGTTGGAATTCTTATTGTCGATATACTGCAGACGAACATTCCGGTAAAAAAAATATTATTGAAAGGAATGCGTTTATTTTTAATGTTGCTATTAGGTCTTATAGCATATTTTATAATGGTTAAAATGTCATTGAAGTATTATCAAGCAGGACTGACGACTTACATGGGGATTGACGAAATGGGTAGAATACCTATTGCTATGCTTCCTCTATTTATAAAACAAGCATATGCCGGTATATATCATTTTTTTGTTAACGACATATATAATGCTCACAGCTTCTTTTTGCCAAACATCTTATCCGTTTTATTTTTTATATCCTGTATAATTTTTGTTATAATTGTCAAAGAAAAACAGCTTATAAAGAAGAGGGCACATTTCTTTCTTCTTATTTTTCTATCTATTTTATTTCCTATTGCCAGCAATGTTATATATTTAATGAATGCCAGTTTTATTTATTTAAATATGATTTACGGGGTTGTTTTAGTACCAATAGCGGTAATAGTGTTATTGGAGACAGTTCAAAAAAATATGTGTATTAATGGAAGCCAATTTACCCAATTTTTTAAGCGCATAGCTTGTTGGATGATATCTATTTCTTTTTTACTCTGCATTTATAATTATGTAATTTTTGCAAACATAATATATAAAAAAGCTCATATTGTATATGAACAGGGGTATGCTTATTCCGTTGAGTTAGCAACACGTATTCAAAGCACAGATGGGTATACAATGGATATTCCTGTTTTATTATATGGTGATCGCGGTGCGTCCATAAACGAGCATCCTGCTTTTAATAAATTTAAATGGCTTACTGGTTCTACGCCCAATCTTCCCGCGAGTTATAGTTATGTTCCGTTTATGCAAAATTATCTTGGTTTTAGAGATGGTCTTAAGATCTTCGAGCCCGTGCATTTTGAACTATATAATATCGAGAAGCAAGAGTTATATATTATGCCACGCTATCCGGAGCCAGGATCAATAAAAAGAATAAATGATGTATTGGTTGTCAAATTTTAAAGTACAAAGGAAAAAACATGAAAGTAGCAATCTTAGCCGGCGGGCTTGGAACCCGTCTTTCAGAAGAAACAAATTTGATTCCAAAACCCATGGTAGAAATTGGTGGGCGCCCAATTCTATGGCATATAATGAAAATTTACTCTTATTGGGGTTTTAATGATTTTATTATTCTTACAGGCTACAAATCCCATGTCATTAAAGATTATTTTATTAATTATTATACACGTTATTCGGATATTACAATTGATATGGCAAATAATTCGGTTGAACTACACAACCATAGGACCGAGCCCTGGAAGGTTACCATGCTCTATACAGGGCAGGAAACCATGACAGGGGGCCGATTACTTGCCGCAAAAGATATTATTGGAAGAGAACGCTTTATGTTAACTTATGGTGATGGGGTAAGTAATGTCAATATTCCTGATTTAATTAAATCGCACGAGCATTCTGGAAAGTATGCAACATTAACATCTATACAGCCCAGCGGGCGTTTTGGTGCGTTGGATATCAAAGAAGATGGAGCAATAACTTCTTTTAAAGAAAAACCAGATGGTGATAATGCCTGGATTAATGGCGGTTTTTTTGTAATGGAACACAATGTGTTTGACTATTTGACCGAAGGCAACGATACTATTTTGGAGAGAAAGCCCCTTGAGACTTTGGCAGAAGAAGGACAGCTTAATGCTTATAAACATACAGGTTTTTGGCGGCCAATGGATACTTTAAAAGATAAAAATGATTTAACTGATATGTGGACAAAGGGGACAGCCCCATGGGCGATGTGGTTAAAATAATGCTTGATTTTTATAAAAATAAAAATGTTTTTTTAACAGGACACACAGGATTCAAGGGCGCATGGCTTTCCAGAATTCTTTTACAGGCTGGAGCAGCCAATGTTACAGGATATGCTCTTGAACCACACACTACACCATCGCTTTTTGTTCAGACAAAAACAGAAAAAAATATAAATTCTATAATAGCTGATATCAGAGATCGTAATACTCTTGTTTGGGCAGTACAGAATGCAAAACCAGATATTATATTTCACTTAGCAGCCCAGCCTCTTGTGAGGCTTTCCTACCGTGAACCGGTTGGTACATATGATACAAATATTATGGGAACTGTGAATATTCTTGAAGCAGTGCGGCAAACATCTTCGGTGCAATCTTTCGTGAATATTACAACAGATAAGGTTTATGAAAATAAAGAATGGTGCTGGGGTTATCGCGAGAATGAGAATTTATGTGGCTTTGACCCTTATTCCAACAGTAAGTCATGTGCTGAGCTAGTGACGTATAGTTATCGCAATGCTTTTTTTAAGGATAAAGGCTCTTCTGCTATTTCCACTGCACGCTCTGGTAATGTCATAGGTGGTGGCGATTACGCTGAAGACAGGATTATTCCTGATTGTGTACGAGCAATGGGAGCAGGAACAGAGATTATCATAAGAAACCCCCACTCCACGCGCCCGTATCAATATGTCTTGGAATGTTTGTATGGGTATTTACTACTTGCGGAAAAGCAGTATAATAACAAGAATTTCGAGGGGTCGTACAACTTCGGACCTGATGACGACAGTTGCGTGACGAACGAACAGCTTGTCAATTTGTTTTGTGATGCGTGGGGGGGAGATGCGTTGTGGCGCGTCCAGGGAGACGGCGGTCCGCATGAAGCTAATTTTTTGAAGCTTGATTGTTCAAAGGCAAAGTCAATACTTGGATGGAAGCCATGTTGGGACATAAGGACTGCAGTTGAAAAGACTGTAGAATTCGCAAAAATCACTGCCGATGATGAAAGAAGCGCCTGCGTTGACCGGCAGATCGGAGCGTACTTTGGCTGAATTCGATAAATTTGCTCAAAATTATTCTGATGAAGCTGCAAAGGACTTGGGAAATTTCGAGAAATACCGCAATACTGCTTTTCTATACAAAAGCCAATACCTAAAATACATTTTGCCAAAAGAGCCGAAAGGAATACTTGATTTTGGTTGTGGAGTAGGATTGAATGTACCATATTTGAAAAAATATTTTCCAAACGCAAATCTGTTCGGTTGTGATGTATCATCGGAGTCAATAAAGATCGCCGAAGATAATTTTCCATACTGCGAATTCTCAGTTGTGAATACGCCGGAAGGGCTGATGCGGTTCAGAGATAAAATCAATGTAATATTTGTCAGCACCGTTTTACATCATATACCGTCTGTTGAACATGAGAAGTGGATTAACGGGCTTCATTTGGCAATGAACAGCGGGGACTATCTGGTAATTTTTGAACACAATATAAAAAACCCGATAACGGCAAAAGTTGTTAAAGGGTCAAAAGGGGATGAAGAAGCGATAATGCTTGACGCGAGATACTGTGAGCAGCTCGTGAAAGGCAGGTTTTATGGAACACTGGTGAGGAATCAAGAGATTAAAGTAACTTGCAATAACGTAAGGCTACGCTACACTTACTTCTTCCCTTGGCGAAGCAGTCTATTTACAGCTATTGAACGGTTTTTATGGTTCATCCCGCTCGGCGCACAGTATTGTGTGTATGCAAGAAAATTGTAAGGATGATTGGTAAATTATGAATAAGCGCATTCAAATTTTGGACTGTACCCTTAGGGACGGCGGACTTGGTCTTGAGGACGCAAGGATAAACAAAGAAGCTGACCTTGTATTTTCCAAAGATGACATGGATGGTGTGTCACACAATTTGAGCCGTTCTGGTATAGATATCATTGAAATTGGCTCAATAGAAATATCAAATGATGATAAAAGAAACATGGCTATATATCAAAATATGGAAAGCATTTCCAATGAAATACCTAAGCTGTACAATCCTAATCAAATGTATGCTGCTTTATACAGAGGCCCTGATACACCTTTATCAGACATTCCATATTGGAATGAGTCTTATTGTAAAGCAGTCAGAGTAATACTGCGTTATTCAGAACTTAAAAAATCTTTGGATTTTTGCAGAGAGCTTTCAAAGAAGAACTATAAAGTATTTATACAACCAATGGTCACAATGCGTTATACAAAGGATGAGCTGCAAATGCTTATTGATGATGCGAACGAGATGTCCGCCTATGCTTTATATTTTGTTGACAGTTACGGGTATATGCTTGATCAGGATGTAAAGCATTTCTTTTCAACATTTGATAAAGGCTTGAATGCATCAATAAAAATTGGTTTTCATGCTCACAATAACATGAATTTGGCGTTTTCAAACGTACTTGCTTTTATTATGCAAGAGTCCGACAGAGGACTTATTGTTGATTCCTGCTGCCTCGGCATGGGACAAGGAGCTGGAAATCTCCAAACCGAGATTATAGTTGATCACCTGAATAAGTATTATGGAACTTCCTATAATTATGATGCAGTACTCATGGCTTGTGAAATAATAGAAAAATATTCAAATACAAGTTTATGGGGTTATTCGCTAACGCGTTTTCTTCCTGCAATTAATAAATCAGCATATAAAATTTCATTAACCTTGAGGAATAAATATAAACTTTCTTTTGTAGAAATACATAACATTTTAAAAAATATGCCTGGAAAGTACAGGGATCGTTACACCCCTGAAGGCACTAAAGACTTGCTAAAGATGTTTGGCTACACAAATTTAATTTAGGAATAACGTGTCTAATGAAAGCGTCTGACTACATTGTAAATTTTCTTATCGACAAAGGTGTTGCGGATGTCTTTGGAATACCCGGCGGAGTTGTGCTTGACTTTTTAGACTCAGTGGGCAAGAGAAAAGGCGAGATAGCAGCACACTTGAATTACAATGAACAGGCATCGGCGTTTGCAGCCTGTGGTTACGCACAGATTGCTGGAAAATTGGCAGCCGCGTATGCCACGCGCGGACCAGGAATAACAAATATGGTTACTGGCATTACCAATGCCTTTTGCGAATCGCTGCCGATTTTTTTTATAACCGCACATTCTCATAAAAGCTTTTTATCGGATATACGAATTGAAGAAGAACAGGAATTTGATACGATCAAGATGTTGTCGTCAGTAACTAAATATGCCGTAAAGATTGAGAATGTTGAAAGCGTGCGTTATGAGATTGAAAAAGCCTGTTATTTTGCACTGAACGAGCGCCCCGGACCGGTGTTAATTGATTTTTTGTTGAGTGTACTAAGGGCCGACATCGATCCAAAATCACAGCGTCCATTTATACCGGAACAAGATATTAATGATGGGCAAATGTCCGCCAAAATGATTGCAAACTGCTTAAAGCAGGAGTTAAGTAAAGCGAAACGGCCGGCGGTATTGATCGGTAACGGAATACGGCAGTCCGGTATGTCAAAATATGTCGAGAGGTTAATAAAAAAATGGAATATCCCCGTTCTTTCAAGCCGCTCCGCTCAGGACATCATTCCTGACTCAAAGAATTATTATGGATACATAGGCAGTCACGGTATAAGATATAGTAATTTTATCCTGTCTAAATGCGACTTGCTCATTTCGCTTGGAAATAGGCTTATGTTTAAGCCATCATCTAAAACTTTTGGAGTTATTACCGATAGGGCGAAGATAATAAGGATTGATGTCGACAAAAATGAGTTTCTAAGAGAAATCCCCAATTCCGTATGCTTTGCCGCAGATCTGAGAGCAGTTATCCCATTACTTGTTGACGCTGATATCGAGTGGCAGGATAGCACTGAGTGGGGTTCTGTCTGCAAAAAAACAAAGGAAACTTTGTATGCCAATGACTCAGATTTTCCAGTGAACGTCATTGTTAAGGTAATAAAAAGTGTCGGCTCTCAAACAGTAATAACAAGCGATGTCGGTAATAATGAATTTTTGCTCTCAAGAGCATATACCCTTTCTGGAGCGACGAATCGGATATTATATTCAAAATCATTCGGGCCGCTCGGCATATCTATGCCTAAAGCAATTGGGGCATTTTATTCAACAAAAAGCAAAGTCCTCTGTTTTACCGGCGACCAGGGCTTACAGATGAACATTCAGGAACTTCAGTTCATTGTCAAAGAGAATTTGCCGATAGTTATCGTTGTACTAAATAATTTTTCGTCCGGCATGATTCGTGATCAGCAAGAGAAAAAGTTTGATTCGCGATTTTTGTGTACGACGCTTAATGATGGTTACAGTGTACCTAATATTGAAAAGGTTGCAACCGCGTTTGGAATGGGTTATCATCGTTGCGATAATAAGACTGATATCAATGCATTAAAATCTATGCTTGGTGATGATGGACCGGTTATAATCGAAATCTTGGTTGACAAGACTGAAGAAATTATTCCTCATTTGCCAGTGGGGTATCCGATGCAAAATATCGCCCCGGAAATAGACGGGGTACTTTATGAAAGATTAGAAAGGATGTGAAACGCTTTATGTCTACAGATTTGGAACAAAAGGCCCTTGACTTGCGGAAAAGGGTTATTTCAGTAAGTAAAATGTCAGGAGCGGGTCATATCGCATCGTCTCTTTCGTCAATAGATATTTTGAACGCCCTATATAACGGCGGCATACTTCGTATTGACTGCAAGCAACCAGAATGGAGAGAAAGAGATCGCTTTATTCTCAGCAAGGGACATGCCACGTTGGCCCTGTATAATGTTTTGGTCGATGCAGGTTTCGTATCACAAAAGGATGTCGATAGATATTGTCAGAAAGGAAGTATATTCGGTGGACACACCACTTCATCCGTTCCCGGTGTTGAGTGCAACACTGGCTCTTTGGGTCACGGCCTCTCTTTTGCCATCGGCTCAGCACTGTGCGCTAGACTTGAAAAAGCCGACTATCTTACTATCGCCCTTTCCGGTGATGGCGAGTGCCAGGAGGGGAGTATGTGGGAAGCTGCAATGTTCATCACTCACTATAATTTAATCAATTTGGTCTGGATAATCGACAAGAACAATATACAGCTTTGCGGACGCATCAATGCGGTGATGAATCTGGATCCACTTGATGAAAAGCTTAAGGCTTTTGGTTTTGATGTCAAGGTCATAGATGGTCATAACTATGATGAGTTGATGTCCACTATAAAAATAGACAGAAACAATCTTCCTGCCAAACCGATAGCAATTATCGCTAACACAATAAAAGGCAAAGGCGTCCCGTTAATGGAAGATGTACCAGAATGGCACGGGAGGAAGCCCAACGCCGATGATTACGCAATCATATACGAGCAACTGAGAATGCCGAAGGATGCAGGAAAATGAAAAAGGATTTTGAAGCCTCTCTTTATGAGCAAATGAAAATCAATAAAAAAATCGTCCTTTTTTTGGCTGACAGCGTCTTTGATTTGTATGAAGAATTCGAAAGAGAATTTCCGGGTCGCTTTTTCAATTTCGGCATCGCCGAGTCGAACATGGTCGCAGCAGCCGGCGGACTGGCAAAGGCATCTGGAAAAGGCGACGGCGAACTCATACCGGTCGTATATACTATGACCCCGTTTCTGATCTACAGAGCCTACGAGTTCATCAGAAATGACATCTGTATGCAAAAGTTGAATGTTAAACTCGTAGGCGTATGCTCCGGCGTCAAGAATAATAACCTCGGGCCTACCCATCACGCAACCGAAGACATCGCCGTCATGCGAGTATTACCTGATTTGACAATACTTTCGCCGGTCAGTCCAAAAGAGGTGTCGACTGCTTTTCTAAAAAGTCTCGAACACAACGGGCCTGTCTACATCAGATTGGGAAAGGCGTTCGAAACGGAAATTTATGATGACGCGCCTCAATTTGAAATAGGCAAAAGCACGCTGATTCAATCCGGGAATGACATCACCATAATATCCACAGGCAACATCATAACCTGTGCGTTGGAAGCTGCGGCACGTCTGAGAAACGAAGGGATCACGGCAGACGTGATAAATATGTCCACAATCAAGCCGATTGATGCTGAGGGAATAATCCGCTCGGCACGAAAAACAGGACGTGTGGTTTCGGTCGAAGAACATCAAATCATAGGCGGGCTTGGTTCGGCGGTAAGCGAGGTTCTGTGCGAGAACAATATCCACACGTCGTTCGAAAGAATAGGTTTCAAGGATACTTTTTGCACAGAATATGGCTGGCACAAGGATTTGTTGGAGTTTTATGGAATGTCGCCAGACAGTATTTTTAATGTTTGCAAAAATATTCTGAACAAATAGAAGAGGGTTTTTATGTTGAAAGAAAAAACTTTTTTAGTGACAGGGGCGACAGGGCTTATTGGCAGCAATATCATAAACAAGTTGCTGGGTATGAAAAACGCACACATCATCGCCCTAAGTCGCAGCGAAACAAAGCAGAAAGAGATGTTCAGCAAGCATATCAACAACGGTTCATTGGAGTGTGTCGCAAAAGATATCGGTACTGATTTTGATTTGCCATCTATCACCAGAAATTCTCCTGTTGACGTTATTTTCCATGCTGCCAGCCCGATATCTGGCAAGATAATCACCGAATGCCCGGTGGATGTCATCAAGCCGAATCTTCTTGCCACGACCTCTCTTTTAGACGGACTTGTCGACCAAAAGCACAAAACCGGGATCAATGGTCGGCTGATAATATTTTCTTCCGCAACGGTATATGGGGTAAACTCGCAGAGCGATATCACAGTGAGTGAGCCCGATACACAATGCTCTGATGGTTTAAATAGTGGGAACGCACCTTACGCCGAATCCAAGCGTATGACCGAAGTTATAGCACGGGCCTATGTAAAACAATATAATGTTGATGCGGTAATTGCTCGCCTCGGATGGGTCTACGGTGCGACCCTCTATCCCCCGGAAACCGCCATGTTTGAGTTCATAAACAACGCACTTCGCTGCGAAGACATCCGTTTTAAATCATCTGGGATGCCGAGACGTGATAACATTCATGTCGATGATGCGGTTTCTGGACTCTTTACTCTCATGGAAAATGGAGAGGCGGGAGATGCTTACAACATATCATCTGGAGGAGCTTTAGGTAATTTTGCAGCCATAGATGAAATTGCGGAAATCATCGCCAAAGTCTCATGCGAAGAGCTGTCCAACAAAATTAAAGTAATCTACGAGAGCCAGCCGGCCCAATCCAGAAAGCCCGGAATCATAATGGGTAACAGCAAACTGGGGGCACTTGGGTGGAAACCAACCGTAGGGCTCTACGAAGGACTAAAAAACACGGTGTTGGGGCAGAAAGAGTATAATACATGTCGCGCGCAATGATATCTTCTGGTCGTACTTCGATTCAGTTTTTTAAATTTGTAGTCGTTGGATTGTCCAACACGGCGATCGCCTATTTTATCTATTTTTTTTTGGTATACTTCGGCGTTCACTATTTGGTCGCCAGCATCACGTCTTTCGCTGTCAGCGTGCTGAATGCGTTTTTCTGGAACCACAGGTTCGTTTTCAAAGACGAAACTGGCGGTAAACGCAATGTTATGCATTCGCTGATAAAAACCTATGTATCCTACGCTTTTACTGGCATTGTGGTACAGAATGTTTTGCTGTTTACTTTCATAGATGTGCTGTTGCTATCAAAATATATCGCGCCGCTTTTAGCATTATTTGTTACCGTTCCGCTTAATTTTTTTTTAAACAAGCGGTGGGCATTTAGACTGGCAAAGAGTAACAAGGAAGGTAATTAATGAAGAAAATAAGCATAATGATACCGTGCTATAACGAAGAAGAAAATGTCGTTCCCCTAAGCGACGAGATAGTGAAAATCTTTAAAACCGAACTTGCGTCTTACGACTACGAGATTATATTCGTCGACAATTTCTCCACGGATAACACAAGACCGCTGTTGCGCGAGCTTTGCAGGCAAAACCAAAGGATAAAAGCAATATTCAACGCTAGGAATTTTGGACCGAATTCCTCTCCATATTATGGACTGTGCCAGACGTCTGGAGATTGTACTATTCTGATAGTTGCAGATTTTCAAGAACCGGTTGAATTGATTCCCACTTTCGTCCATGAGTGGGAAAATGGCTATAAAATCATCTCTGCGATTAAGACAAAAAGCAAGGAAAATAAACTGATCCGTTTTATGCGTTCATGTTATTATAAAACAATCAAGAAGATGTCTGATGTCGATCAAATAGAACATTTTACCGGATTTGGACTTTACGATAAATCATTTATTGATGTGATGAAGAGTCTTAATGATCCAACGCCACACCTTCGTGGTGTAGTTGCAGAGATGGGTTTTCGTCGGAAAGAGATCAAATACGAGCAACAAAAACGAAAGGCCGGAAAATCAAAATTTAATTGGTATGTACTTTATGATATGGCAATGCTCAGTTTTACCTCTTATACAAAAACTGGACTTAGGATAGCAACTATTTCTGGATTTATAATTGGTGGGCTCACTTTAATTGTAGCGCTCGTATACCTTGTGTTGAAATTAATGTACTGGGATGATTTTCCTATGGGGATTGCGCCGCTGATTCTCGGAGTTTTCTTTTTTGGCTCTATTCAGTTGTTCTTCATTGGCTTCATCGGTGAGTATATAATGGCTATAAACACAAGGCTCAGGCTCATGAATCGACCTCTTGTTATTGAAGAAGAAAGAATTAATTTTAGTTCTGACTTTAAGTTGGAGGACTAGATTGAGATGTATTCATCAGATTTTTTGGAGAAATTATGGACTCGGTTAGATTTTGTAAAATTTTAAAAGGATATGAATATATCTAAACAATCATCCTTATGCACTATATTTTTAGACTCAGGCAACGGCTTCAATAAAGACGAATATTTATTACTTTCGATAAGTAAATATGGAAATCAGTTTAGGGTAAGTATAAATATTACTCCTAATATAAAAGGTATACGCTTTGATCCTTATGAAGGGTATGGCTGCATTATAACTGATTTTCAGGTATTAATAGATGGCAATTCAGCCTGTTATTCATATACCAATAGCAATGAAATAAATAGCGTATTATTTTTCGATAACCTTGATCCGCAGATAGCTATTGATTTTAACAGCAAAGTTATTAGTACAGTGATATTATCAGGGGAAATTTATAGAATTAATCCTGCCAATCTTTCAATTCTTTTAAAATACAGGAGAAAAATTGAAAAGACAACCTGGATTAGAAAATTATTGAAAATATTCAAACTACATATTATTTGTTTGCAAGTTCTTATCTTTTTTAAGAATTTTGGTAAACATTTTGATAAAACAGGATGTGTTATATATATTGATACCGGAAACAATTTTAACGAAAAAGAAACCACATCTGTTTTGCTTAATAAAATTGGAAGCCGTTTTTGTGCAATAATTCAACCAACTTCAAATGCCAAGCGCATACGTTTTGATCCTTATGAAGGGTATGGTTGTATAATAACTAATTTGCAAATATTTATAGATGGTAATCCCGCCCATTATTCATATACTAATAGCAATGAAATAGATAACGTATTATTTTTTGATGACCTTGACCCACAAGTAGCCATTGATTTTAATCAAAGAGTTATTTCTACAATTGTAATATCTGGAAATATTTTCCAATTATATCCTCATGTTATTTCAACTCTATCAAGATTTAAAAGAATATATGAAAAGTATATAGCAAAAAAAAGATATATTAGAAAAATATTTAAAATACTTAACTTATATATTGCTTGTTATAGGATTATTGTTTTTCTTTTTAAAAAAGGACGAGCCAGAGATTCAAAGCGAATTTATTCTTTTAAAGATGTGTGTAGTGATAAAAGTGTTTTATATCACAAGAAATTAAAATTGTCATATACACAGCCGCAATTTGATAATGATGTATCAAAATCAATAATATATGAAGATAAATTATACGCCCAATATGCGGTTAAATTAGAAAGCGCAATGTTTTTTGGGTGTTCCAGTCTTATTATATGGAAAAATAAAGTGGTGTATGATTTGCCATTTTATGATATGGACCGTAGATATAATTATACAGATCCTCAAATAATAAAAGTTAAAGGAAGTAAAATTACTTTTTGGAAAAATCAAAAGGCTAGAATAGATAGGGCAATATGGATGGGGGGCTGCGCTTCATATAATTACTATCATCTTATGTATGAATATGTTATTAAATTCTTGAAATTACAAACCTTAAATATTTCTACAGAAATACCTGTTTTTGTAGACCAAATATGTCTTGATGTGCCACAATACAGAGAGTTACTTGAACTAGTGAATAAAAAAAAATATCCTTTATTGCCTGCCCATCCAGATTATTGTTATATAACAAAAGAATTGTACTATATTAATTGCCCTAATTATATTCCAGTAAATTTTATCGATGATAACGATATTAAAGCCGAGGATTTTCAATTTGATGTATCACTATTAATGGAATTAAGAAATTATTTACTATCATATTCATCAAAAAATGTTTTTCCGGAAAAAATATTTATTTCCAGAAAAAATGCAAATAAAATCAGAAATTATAATGAAGACGAAGTAAAAGAGATATTTTTAAATGATGGATTTGAAATCGTATATCCTGAAACATTATCTATTAAAGATCAAATAGCAATGTTTCATCAAGTAAAATATATTGCTGGTGGTTCTGGAGCTGCTTTTACAAATATCTTATTTTGTAATGATCATTGTAAGTGTTTAGTATTTGCAAAATCTACAGTACCGCTTTCAATATTTTCTACAATAGCACATATTGCAGGCGTTGATTTAAAATACATTACAGAGGAAGCAACAAGAGGTAAAAATAAGATAGATAGTATACATGAATCATTTGAAATAGATGTTAATTATTTAAAAAAATATTTATCCTCATGGTGTAATTAATAATGAATATAACTTTTTGTGTTTGTATAGTGTTTTCTCGATTTGGTGAAAAAGCAGGCGATATATTGCAATCTGTTTTTGAGCAGAGTTATTCGGACTTGCGTTTATTTATTTTAGATAATGCCTGCCCGGGATTTGATTATGCGCACCTAGTTGAAATCATTCGGCAATATAGTACAGAAAAAAAAGTAGACATAAAAATACAAAAAAATAATCATCAGGAAAAAGCAGAAAAAGTATTTAAGCAATGTGTCGAAGTTGCAAAAGATTGCAATTTTACTATTTTATGTCCGAACGAAATATTTATTAGCCTTGATGCTATTTCTCAGGCTTGTACGAAATTACAAAAAGAATCATTTTTTTATATTTCTTCTGGCAACGAGACAATTCCTTTTTTTGCTAATATTACTGATATCTCTATTCAACTCGATTCTACAATAATATCCATAAGGAGAGCATTGAATCTGGCTCGAGGCATCACACCTCTATTAACCGAAGCAAATTGGATAAAGCATGAAGAAGTATACTTAAATTATAGCAGTTATCGGATGCTTGAAAAATTGGTTGCCAGCATACCAAGTTTATGGAAGCGTAAGGATTATTTTTATATTTTTGAACGAAATATTCGTAATAAACTTATAAATGAATTTGCCTACCCAATAGGATTATGGGGTCTTTCGAAAAATGATTATACATTAATATTATATTTACAACAATTATTGGAAATAATTCAAGAAATGAATTTAAAAAACAGAAAGTCTTATATATTATTAAAAGAGAATTTGGGTATTTTTTTGAAACAACTGAAGACCTTTTCTGAAAGTAAAATAAAAATTGTTTTTTTTGCACAAGAGTATTCAGTTTGGCCATCGCTTCAATCTTTTTATGATGCATGTAAAAATGATGAACGTTTTATTGCACAGCTTGTATATGTTCCTTTTAATCATCCAAATTCCAATGAAGATCCTTATATTGAAGGAGAAGCAATTCCAAATTCCAGAATGGAACCTTATTGGCAAAATGGATATCAAATTATCCCTTGCACCATGTATGATCTATCCAAAGAATGTCCGGATATTGCAGTATTTGTGAAGCCTTATGATCTTGTTCCTCCGAATTTCAGTTTTCAAGCTATAAATAAAGTAATAAGACGTTGTATATATATCGGATATGGTTTTGAAATAGCAGCATGGAATAAAGATTATCATTTCAATCTTCCAATACATTTAGTATCCTGGAAATTTATTCTTTATGGAGATACAATAAAAGAATTAGCAGAAAAATACAGCTATAATAATGGGAAAAATATAGTTGCATGGGGACACCCAAGAGCTGATTATTATATTGACTTGGAAAAAAAACGAGAACCCATTTCTCTTGAATGGAAAAACAAGATAAACAATCGAAAAGTAATTTTATGGAATACACAGCATACAATCAAAGAAGGGATCGGAGCAGGAACTTTTTTAAAATGGAGGGAAGAAGTATTTTCATATTTTAATAACCATAATGACATTGTATTATTATGGCGGCCTCATCCATTTATGTTTAGTTCTTTGCGAAACAGCGATTCAATGACAGAAATTGAAGTAAACAATTTAGTTGAAACAATTGAAAATAGAGAAAATATAATACTGGACCGCTCTCCAGATTATAGAAATTCTTTTTATGCATCCGATGCAATTATAACCGATGGAACTTCATTTCTAATTGAATATCTTTATACAGGAAAGCCCATTATATATACGCCAAAAGAAGGCAATGGAGACATCTACTTTCAGGATGAGATATTTGACAGTATGTATATAGCAAGAGATGAAGGTGATATCATCCAGCTGCTGGATAATATTTGTCAGGGACTGGATCCGTTTAAGAAAAAAAGGATTTCATTTGCAAAAAGAATGTTGAAAGTAAATCCTGAAGGTAATGGCGAATATATAAAAAATCAGGTTTATTCGGATTTCACAAAGGAATGCAGCAATGGGATATAAAATCGGTTATACTTCTGGTGTATTTGATTTATTTCATATTGGTCATTTAAATTTATTACAAAGAGCAAAAGAACAATGTGAATATTTAATAGTTGGCGTCACTATAGATGATTTAGTTGCATATAAAAATAAAAAAGCTGTTATCCCTTTTGAAGAAAGGATCAAAATTATAAGCGCCATTAAGTATGTAGACATTGCAGTTCCACAAGAAAGTATTGACAAACTGGAGGCATGGAATAAATATAAATTTAATGTTATTTTTGTAGGTGATGATTGGAAAGGTTCTGAAAGCTGGATTATTTATGAGAATGAACTTAAAAAAGTTAATGTTGATGTGGTTTATTTTCCATATACAAAAGGAACATCATCAACGTTAATTAATAATACTTTAATTTATTTACGAGATGGAAATACCTGATGGTTGATAAAATTTATGCAATGAGCAGTTTTTTGCAATTTCGCACTGTATATGATCTAAGCATTAGATTCTCGGAAACAATTGAATTACCTCGCAGAGCAGATGTTTCATTTTCAGCGAATCGAACTCCAATAAATACATCTGATGAATTATATGAATTCATTAAATCGTTTGTTGAACGGGAATCAGCCGGTGGCAAAACTGCTCTTGCTTTAAGTGGCGGAATCGACAGCGCCATATGCGCTGCGTTTATGCCGAAAGGTTCAGTTGCATATACGTTCAGATGCGTAGTTTCAGATAAAGAAGTTATAGACGAAACTACGAAAGCTAGGCAATTTTGTGATATATACGGTTTAGAACAACGTATTGTAGAAATATTCTGGGAAGATTATGAACGATATTCCCCAATACTAATGAAAAGAAAGAAAGCACCTATTCATTCTATCGAAGTTCAAATATATAAAGCAGCGTTACAAGCAAAAAAAGATGGTTTCGAAAAAATAATTTTTGGCGAACCTGCGGACTTGGTTTTTGGAGGCTTTGATCAACTTTTATCAAAAGAATACACATTTGGAGACTTTGTTGAAAGATACTCATGTGTTATGCCATATAAAGCTTTAAAAGAATTTGTAGTAATTACTGAACCTTTTAAAAAATGGGCTAATGATGGGTATATAAATGTACATGGTTTTTTGGATAATCATCTTTTTTGGGAAGATATCAACTCTTATACGAATGCGTGTGAAGCAGCAGATATAAAGTATTCTGGAGCATATATGGGTCTTGTACATTACCCGCTTGATATAAAACGAATACGGGAAGGTGAAAGCAAGTATCTGGTAAGAGAATTGTTCAAACGTTTATATCCTAAAGTAGAAATACCAAAGAAAATACCTATGCCACGCCCAATGGCAGAATGGCTTGAAAGCTGGAATGGGCCAAAACGATATGAGTTTTGGCCTTGCTGTCATATAAACATGACTGGGGATCAAAAATATTATATATGGATATTGGAAAAATTTATTAATGAATTCAATATTTGAATAAGAAGAGCTTATGAATATAAATAATGATAAGTTACTGAAAAATGTAAAAGTTTTACATGACCGAGCAGAAATTGGTTTAGAAGGTAAATATAAAGTGAATTTGAATGAAATTATCATGGTTATAACAAATAAATGTAATGGTATGTGTATCATGTGTCCCAATCTTATTTTAGATTCAGTTAACCAAACCTATCTAAACGCAAGCCCCTGGAGCCTTTCTTTTAAAGAATATAAAAAAAAGTATTTATCTAGCCCAAGAATGCTTCCGAGATTTTTATGGCCAAACAAACAGTTTTATGAAAGTAATGTAACTATTCGATTTGATCAAGGAGAATCTTTTCTAAATAAGGATTTTCATAAGATATTAAAATATACAAAACGGACACTGCCTAATTCTACAACTGTTTTGCTTACAAGTGGTAGTATTTATCCAGAAAATTTTGAAATAGTTAAGAATTTGTCGATTTTATCATTTTCAATTGATGGATGTACTGCGGAAACATTTGAAAAAATTCGCACAACATTTAAGTTCGATAAAGTAGTCAATTTGATGAAAGCATTTATTGCAGCAAAAAGGAAGTATAAATCCGATACTATACTCAGGATGTCGGTATGTCTTTCTGGAATGAATGTTCACGAACTTGGAGGAATAATTCGTCTTGCAAAAGAAATAGGAGAATTCGAATCTGTTTATACTAACCCTCTAATGATAATGGAACATATGCCAGAAAAACAAAAAGAGTTTTTAAGACCTCATCAACTTGAAAATTTGGATTATGATTATGTTCATAAACATATAGTAGAAGCATTTCAAGCTTCAGAAGAAACCGGAATTCGCTTGGATGCCCCAGATGAAGTACGTAAATACCTTAATCCTAAAACACCTTCGATTTTTAATGATAGTGTATCTGAAGATGCGTCACGATATGATACAAGTTTACATAAATATTGCACAAAACCCTGGCATGGTATTGTTAAATATGACGAAGAAGGTAAATTTTCTCGCTGGTGCGGTAATATTGCTCTTGAACCAAGTCTGGAAATTATAGAAAAATATAATATACCTAGAATAGGGACACCCTGGGAAATTCTTAATAGTGAAGGATTTTTTCAATACAGAAAAGATTCTCTTGATGGAAAATTATTAAAATACTGTGAAGGCTGCCGTGTTGGTTCTTTTTGGGTCAATGAGTTAGCGCAAAATGATGTTGTTCCCGAAAGATGGGTTACATCATAAATATTATAAAATAATAAACCATAAAAGGAATAATTTTAATAATATGGAAAAAGAATTTAGTAAATTTCCTGTTTGCCTTGAACCATGGATATTTTTAGGTCTTGGCTGGAATCAATTCAATATGTGTTGTAGGGGTGGATATGGATATGATTTTGGTGAAATTATAAGTTATTCTAATAATAGTGATTTTCATAAAGATATATGGAATCATGAAAATTTTATAAAATTAAGGAATAACTTAATAAATGGTGAGTTACCATCAATATGTATTAATTGTTCACTAAAGAGGACATGGGGTATAAGAAACTATTTTTTTCGTTATTTACCTCTTATAAAAGATGAAAATCAAAAAAACAGAGCTTTGGAGAATTATAATAGAACTATTGATTCTATTATAAATAAACAGACTTATATTGAAAGTAAGCCGATTTATTTACATATAATATGTGGTTCAAATTGTAACATAAAATGTAAGTTTTGTTATAACAGAAACATGAACTATAACCCAAATGCAAAAGATTTATTAAACATTATAGATAAATTTCATGAAACTTTAATATTCGTAACTTTATCTGGAGGAGAACCCCTTATTACACAAGCTGGACGATCTTTATTAAAAAAATTTGATGAAGGCATTTATAAATTTGGTGTATGTCTACAAACAAATGGTCAATATTTTGATTTTGATCTTTTAAAATCAGTCAATTTGTTGTCAGTAGTAATCTCAACAGATGCAGCAACAAAAAGGACTTATGAAAATGTTAGAATTGGAGCAAATTTTGAAAATTTAATAAAAAACATTAAATTATTTATTGACTTAAAAAAAAATGAAAAGCCTACATTAGATATTTTATCAAATTATACAATAACATCTGATAATTATATAGAAATTCCTGAGGCAGTAAAATTATATCAAGATTTAGGTCTAAGTTTTGGATTTAATTTAGTTCAAAGAGATATAGATTGTCCGCAGAATATAATTGAAAGAAAAGATTTATATGATTCATTTTTATTTAAAATAAATGAAGGTATAGAAAACGCTTATAATTTTAATACAAAAAACTCATTAAATACAATAAAAAACATTTTATTAAATAAAATAAATGATGAACAAGAACAGCAGAAATTTAAAGAAAAAAAACGTAAGTTTATCTTTTTCTGGAAAAATATTTAAATACTTCAATAATTTATATTTAATAAGGATTACTATAGATGAATACTTCACTCACCTCTCCAAATACGAATAAACAATTTTTTAATTTTCCTATATGCGTTTATCCATTTCTTTATTTAGGGCTTGGATGGAACAATTTTAGTTTTTGTCCAAATTGTTATAGCATGGATTTTGGTAATATTAAAGAAACACCGCGCGATGTAAATATTAAAAATATATTCAATCATGAGAATTTTGTTGATGCAAGAAAAAAATATTTAAATGGTGAAATTCCGGATTATTGTAATAAATGTTTATTTTTTGGAACGCCGACATTTCCTTTATTGCAAACACATTTTACAAACTCATTAATACAAATTGAGGATTTTAATCAAAAACAATCAGCATCTGAAAATTATATTTCAGCAATTTCTTCTATATTTAGAAATGAAATTATAGTTGACCATCTGCCAGTTATCTCAATAGTGGCATGCGGCTCTTCATGTAATCTGAAATGTAAATATTGTTACCAACGAAATTTAGATTATCATCCAGATCCATATGATATATTGAAAATATTAGATCAAATACATAGTACATTATTGAATTGTCATTTATCTGGAGGAGAGCCATTCGTTTGCAAAGCTGGAAGAGAAATTCTAAAAAGGTTTTCAGATGGAATTTATAAATTTAATGTACGTATTGTTACAAATGCTCAATTCGTCGATTTCGACCTCTTAAAACATGTTAATCTTCAATCTGTCCATATATCAGCTGATGCTGCATCAAGACATGTATATGAATCCATTCGTCAAGGTGGTAATTTTGACAATTTAATTAATAATATTAAAAAATTTATAGAACTAAAAAAAGAAAAACCTTATTTAAAATTAAATGCTAATTTTACAATTACTTCTGATAATTATCATGAAATACCAGATGCGCTCAAGCTTTATGAAGATTTAGTTGACTATGTTACATTTAATCTAGTTATGGCGGAAGAAAATGATCCTCAGAATATAAAGGAACGTTCTGACTTATATGAACCATTATTAAAAAATATAGATATTGCAATAGCCAATACAAATAATAATATTACAAAAGATAAGTTAAATGCTGCTAAGAGTACTATAATTAATAAAATTCAAGAGAAGCAACAAGAGCAACAAAAAATAAAAGAAAAAAAACGCAAGCTTTTCTCTTTCTGGAAAAAATAAATTATAAGGTTTTTAATTTTATGACAGAAAAGCTGAAAATACCATGTATAATTCAACTCCCAAAGATCGTTGACAAGCGCGGAAATCTTTCTTTCTTTGAAAATAACAATCACATTCCATTTTCTATAAGAAGAACTTTCTGGATATATGATGTTCCTGGCGGAGAAGCCCGCGGCGGGCACGCATATAAAGAGAGTGAAGAATTTATTGTAGCCTTATCTGGTAGTTTTGATATAATCCTTGATAATGGGTTTGAAAAAAAGGTGTTTAACATGAATCGTTCATATTATGGTTTATATATTCCAAAAATGTATTGGCGGGAAATTAACAACTTCTCTACCAATTCTCTTGCATTAATTGTCGCTAATACAGAATATAGCGCTGATGATTATATCCGTGATTATAATGATTTTTGTATGTTAAAAAAGAACAATAATGGCTAATACTTCTGTTAACGATTGCAAAATTATTGAACTGCCTGTAAATCACCGTGATAAGGGAAATATCACGGTGATAGAAAATCAAAAGATTATTCCTTTTGATGTGCGCCGTATATATTATCTATATGATGTTCCTGCAGGAGAAGCTAGAGGCGGGCACGCTCACAAAGAATTAAAACAACTTATAGTAGCAGCGCAAGGTAGTTTTGATGTTATTTTATCTGATGGAAAAAACACGCGCACAATTACTTTAAACCGTCCTTTTATAGGATTAACAATAGTTCCTGGTATTTGGCGGGAGCTTGATAATTTTTCTTCTGGCTCGGTTTGTCTTGTTTTGGCGTCAACAGAATATAATGAAAATGATTATATTCGTGAATATGAAGAATTTTTAAAATGGAAGGCGTTATGATACACCCTCTTTCTGATGTTAAGTCTCAAAAAATTGGCGAAAACACAAAAATATGGCAATTTTGTGTTGTATTAGATGGGGCAAGGATTGGAAATAATTGCAATATTTGCATGAATGTTTTAATAGAAAGTGATGTAGAAATAGGTAACAACGTTACTGTAAAGTCCGGTGTTCAATTATGGAATGGATTAAGAGTTGAAGATGATGTCTTTATTGGCCCAAATGTAACTTTTACAAATGATATTATACCACGTTCAAAACAATATCCAGATTCTTTTGTAGAAACAGTAATAAAGCGAGGGGCTTCTATAGGCGCTAATAGTGTTATAATAGCAGGCAACATAATAGGAGAATATGCGCTTCTTGGAGCGGGTAGTGTAGTTACAAAGAATGTTCCGCCGCATACAATATGGTATGGAAACCCTGCTAAGCAAAAAGGATATATAACGAAATCAGGTATTTTACTTGATAATTCTTTTTGTGATAAAACAGGCAAAAAACGGGATTTATCAGAATAAATGACTAACCCTCTTGTTTCAGTAATTATTCCAGCTTACAATCATGAAAAATATATTTGTGAAACAATTTTTTCAATTATTAATCAAACATATAAAAATATTGAGCTTTTGATCGTTGACGATGGCTCAGGAGATTCTACTTATGATAAAATCTGTGATTTAGAAGTCTTATGCAGGAAAAGGTTTAAGTCCTTTTATTTCAATTCACAGAAAAACAAGGGCATAAGCGAAACTTTAAATACCCTTATTAATATGTCTGCGGGCGAATATATTTTTCTTATTGCATCTGACGATATTGCCGCTCCTCATGCGATAGAAACAGAGCTTTCCTTTCTTGAAAACAATCCTGATTATGCGCTTTGTGTTGGAAATAACGATAATATTGATGGAAACAGTCGTCGATTTTTTTGGGATGAAAATTTTAATGTTGTTTATGAAGCAGATAAAGCCTATTGCTTATCTTTTTCCGATCAATTGATTCAAAGATTTCCAAATATAGATTTTTTTTCAGATGAATTCGGTTCATATTATAATTTAATACAATATGGAAATCATATTCCAAATGGTTATCTTATAAGGAAATCTATTTTCGAAAAAACGAATCTATATGTCAAAGAAGCTCCATTGGAAGATTATTGGATAATGCTGCAGATTTCAAAATATGCAAAAATGAAATATTTATCAGACACACTTTTTTACTATAGAAATCATGGAAAAAATACTATCTCCACTATTCCTGGCTATTATACATATAAAACACTGCTTTATGAATTTATAACAACATATTCTGGCGCCGAAAAGAATAAAAAATGCAATCAAGATCTTGAGCAATGGAAACAAGAGTTTGAACAATGTGGTAAAAATGCTGAAGTAAGTATGAAAGAATATGAAGCAAAAATAAAAATATTAAAGAAAATGTTTCTTGCATATTAGGAGTGTAAAGTAAGATGAATATACCATTTTTATCAATAAAAGACATTACAAATAAACACAAGAGCGAATTAAGCAAAGCGTTAATCGATACACTTGATTCTGGATGGTATATTCTTGGTGATATGTTGAAATCATTTGAAAAAAATTACTCCGACTATATTGGCACTGATTATTGTATTGGAGTTGCAAATGGTCTTGACGCGTTATCGCTCATTTTGCGCGCATATAAAGAGCTTGGTATCTTTCAGGAAAATGATGAGATTATAGTTCCAGCGAATACTTTTATCGCCTCCATATTGGCAATCACAGAAAACAATCTTGCTCCTGTTTTTGTTGAGCCAGATATTCGCACTTATCAGATTGATGACCAAAATATCGAAAATGCCATAACAAAAAAGACGAAAGCTCTAATGCTCGTACATCTATATGGGCAATGCGCGTATACAGAGAAAATAAATCAAATATGTAAAAAATATAATTTGATTTTAATAGAAGATAACGCGCAAGCTCATGGGTGCTTGTTTAAAGGAAAATATAAAACAGGCTCTTTAGGCGATGCAGCAGGACATAGCTTTTATCCCGGGAAAAATCTTGGCGCCATTGGAGACGGAGGCGCTGTGACTACAAATAATAAAGAACTCGCGCGAATTATCAGGACAATTGCAAATTATGGATCCATTGAAAAATATGTATATGATTATCAAGGAAGAAACAGCAGGCTGGATGAACTACAGGCTGCTGTTCTTGATGTTAAATTACGCCATCTGGATAAAGATAATCAATCAAGAAGACAGGTCGCTAAAATGTATCTTAATGGAATAAAAAATACTTCAATTATTCTTCCTGAAGTATCTGACTGGGAGAGTAATGTTTTTCATGTTTTCCCGATACGTACATATCATAGGGCAAAATTACAGGACTATCTTGCTAATAAGAGCATACAGACTATAATCCACTATCCCATTCCGCCACATAAACAAAAATGTTACAAACAATGGAATTCTCTATCTTTTCCAATAACAGAAAAAATTCATGAAGAAATTTTAAGTCTTCCAATCAGCCAAGTGTTGAATGATGAATGTGTTCAATATATCATTGATGCTATTAATCAATATGAAGTATAAAATTGAGGTTTTATAATGTCGGATAAACAAGACGATTTCCTGCCAAGCGCAAATATCAACACAAGAGATGGAAAAATACTTCATTATATTCGATCTAATTCTACTGTTCTTGAATTTGGTTCGTCTTATGGAAGAATGACAAAATATTTAAAGGAAGTTCTTGGTTGTAAAGTCTACATTGTAGAAATTGACCGTGAAGCTTATGAAAATTCTCTACAATATGCTGCTGCAGGAGTATGTGCAGATATCCTTGATTTTACATGGGCTAATGAATTCAAAGACATTTCTTTTGATCATATTATTTTAGCAAATGTATTGGAATATTTATTTGATCCTGAAAAAGTACTGGAAAAATCTTTATCGCTTCTTAAGGATGATGGTAGCGTATTGCTCTCTGCTTATAATATTGCCCACAGTGCGGTAATTATTAATCTTATTAATAATAAATTCGAATATGAAAATCTAGGGGTTTTAAATAAAGAGCATATTAGATTTTTTACACATTCTTCTTTGTCAAAAATGCTTGACGTTAATTCTCTTGTTCCTGTTGTTGAAGATGCTGTTGTGATATTGCCGGAAAATACAGAATTTAAAAGCAATTATGGAAGTCTTAATGGCAATACAGAAATTCTTGAAGAAAAAGAATACGCGAATGTTTATCAATTTGTTTTTAAATGTGTGAAAAAAAGATGTTATCTGGAAAATAAGGATGTTTGTGTGATTCAGAAATTATACGAAAATAAAACATCGTCTTCATGTATAATATATTTTGATACTGGTTCTGATTTTAATCCTTATGAATTTACAACAAGGCCAGTGTATAAAAATAAAAAGCATCATTTTGAAGTAGATGTAACGCTATCTCCTGATGTTAAAAGAATACGATTTGATCCATTCGAAGGTTATGCTTGTATTATTGATAACCTGCAAATATTAACAGATAAAGGCGTGATAGAATATGCATATACAAATGGTATGGCATCTGGTGGGGTTTTTCTTTTTGATACCATTGACCCTCAGATCATTATTGATTTTAATGGCAGAATTTTTCAGCAAGTAAAAATATCCTACAATGCATACAAATTCAACTTTGATGATATTCCTTTGTTATTTAAGATAAAGTCAAAAACAATAGATCTTGTCGCAGAAAAAGAGAATATGCAGGCATCTATATCTTGGCGTATTACCAAACCCTTAAGGATGATTGCCCGTTTTTTGCGTAAAAAATAATGCTTTTCGCTTTTTCACGAAAGGATGATTATCCATATTTAGAGTTTCCTGAAAAAGAGCGAAGTCTATACAGATAAAAAAATTAAGTATAAAATTCCCTGGTAAAGTGTAAGTAAAAATTATTAAAATGCGGGAGAGATAATAAATAAATGAAGTTGCTTTTAAAACATCTAAAATATAAAGAACTGCTTTTTAATCTTATATCGAGAGATTTAAAATTAAAATACCGCAGGAGTGTATTGGGATATTTATGGACAATCCTTAACCCTCTTTTGATCATGATAGTCATGACAATAGTTTTTTCACATATGTTTCGCTTTAGAATTCAACATTTTCCTGTATACCTTCTGACTGGCACCCTGCTGTTTGGTTTTATGCAGACCGCCACCATTAGGGCGCTTAATTCCATAATAGATAATGCCTCGCTTATAAGAAAGACGTATGTCCCTAAATATATCTTTACCATGTCTGCGATAACAAGCGAATTGGTTAACTTGTTGTTTGCATTATTTGCATTGCTGTTTGTTATACTTGCAACAGGCGTTCCATTTACCTGGTATTTTTTGTTTATAGTTGTACCATTGATTCAATTATATGTATTCTGTTTGGGAGTTGGGCTGTTTCTTGCGCAGGTTGCGGTTTTTTTTCGCGATATTCAATATATCTGGACTGTTTTGTGCACAGCCTGGATGTATTTGACACCCATATTTTACCCAGTTGAATTATTGCCAGATACTTTGCAGTGGATAGTTATGAGATTTAACCCATTATATATTTATATAACGGCATTTCGGGGATGCATTCTGCCTGGCATTGCCTTGCAGCCGGAATATTTTTTATATGGCGCAGCGCTAGCCATTGTGGTTTTGCTTTTGGGAGCATTGACCTTTAATTTAAATAAAAATAAATTTATTCTGCATATTTGAAGGATCATATTTTGGACAATACAGTAATTAAAGTTGAAGATGCATCAATACTTTTTAATATGGCATCTGAAAAAACAGATAACTTAAAAGAATATTTTATAAAACTTGTAAGCGGGAAGCTCCATTTTAAAGAATTTTGGGCACTAAAAGATATTAGTTTTGAAATCAAAAAAGGGGAATCGTGGGGAGTTGTTGGAAGAAATGGCGCAGGCAAATCTACTCTCCTTAAGCTTATTTGTGGAATTCTTGCTCCTTATAAGGGAAAAGTTACGATACACGGCTCCATAGCGCCGCTTATAGAACTTGGCGCTGGCTTTGACGATAACTTAACTGCCGAAGAAAATATTTATCTTGGCGGATCCATACTGGGGCATAGCAAAAAGTTCATGCGGGAACAGTACGACGAAATAGTTGATTTTGCCGAGCTTCACGAATTTATGGAAATGCCGCTTAAAAATTATTCTTCGGGAATGCGCGCTCGTATAGGTTTTGCGATTGCAACTTTGGTAAAACCCGACATACTCATTATAGACGAAGTGTTGGCTGTAGGGGATGCAGCTTTTCAGAAAAAATGCGAAACACGGTTAAATAAAATGATAGGCGAAGGCACTACTTTGCTTTTTGTGTCACACGATAATAGTCAGGTTAAACAAGTATGTAAAAAAGCATTATGGCTGAACAAAGGTAAGCTGGTAATGACAGGCACTGCAGAAGAAGTTTGCGATGCGTACGAGAAAGAGATATTGCCATAATCGGTTTAGTTAAAAACCCCTAAAACTCAACCAAAAAAATGGCAATTATACTTGTACTGTGTTGTGTTTACTATGGAAGTGTATTATGCCGCAAATATCACACTATATATAGACCAAAATACACTTGAAAAAATAGATAAAGCAGCCAAAGAGAGACAGGTATTCTTATGACCTTGATTTCTTTTTAAGCCAGTCAAAAACATATAATGAGTAGATTGATAAAGTTTTATCGTTGCTGCGAGAAGCAGGTAAGAGATTTTCTTAATTGCCGAGTCTAAGCAAATATGATAAAATGTTCTTGATATGTATGGAAATGTCATATTAAAAAAAAGCAATCCACCTCTTTATACAGACAAAATAGATTTAGTGCGTTCCGTTATTCTTGAAAGCGTTGATAAAGATATATTAAAAAAGGTATACCTGTTTGGCTCGTATGCTTATGGTAAGCCAAATGGAAAAAGCGATTTAGATATATGTGTAGTTATTGATGATGCTGTTGAGAGAACAGATATTTATTTAAAAATTGCTAAAAAATTGAGTGATAATGATATTATCCTTTTTGACTTAGTAGTTTGTAATGAAAAATATTTTTATGGCGCTAAAAACCCAAAAGGTGTAGAACACACTATAATGGAAAAGGGAATATTGCTTTATGGCTAAAGATTATGTTACAGAGTCGTCGTCACAATTAATTGATATGGCAAATAAAGATATTGTTCAAATAATAAGCGCAGTAAATAACAGGGAATATCCTGTTGAATATTCCTATGAGAATATTTGCTTTCATGCTACACAAGCAGTAGAAAAATATTTAAAGGGCTATATTGTTGGAAGTAATAAAAATGTGGAAAAAATACATAATTTAACATATTTAAGAAAATCAGCGGAAAATATTGATAAAAATTTTATTAAAATAGAAAATGAATGTTTTTTATTAAACAAATATGCTTTTGCTAAATATGGATTTGAACAAAAAATAACAGATAAAGAAGTAAGTGACGTATTAAAAGCGTTAATTACTATATATGAGTTTGAGCCACTCCAAAAAATACGTGAAAGATTTGAAAGCGAAGGGAAAATTATAAAATTAATAGATGTCAAAAATAAACTATTAAATAAAGATAAGAGGCCATAAGAATATGCGGATATTCTGCCAACTGCAGAAGAAGTTTGCGATGCGTACGAGAAAGAGATATTGTCATAAATAGGATAATACATGCAATCAATAGCTAATTTGGAAATTCCAATCAAAGTAAAAGACGATATAGAAACATCGATTAATGCTTTATTAGCGAAATTCCGTTTCAATATAAATAAAATTATATTGTTTGGTAGTTTTGCAACAGGTAAATATCAGCCAGACAGCGATATTGACATTATGGTTGTATTAAATGAATTACCAGATATTAAGCATAGGCGTTTATACAAGCAAGCAATTGATCTTGAAAATATAGATTTACTTTTTTGTTCAAAGAATCAATTGTCAAATGACAATTTGGTGTTTAAGCGTGTTAATGAAAAAGGACTAGTGTTATATGAACAATTATAAGGACTTAGCGTTATACGATATTCAATCAGCGAAAGCGAATTATGAATTTGGTTTATGGAATAAAGTGGGTCGGGAATGTCAGCAGGCTTGTGAAAAGTATGTAAAACATTACTTGCAGGAAAATCATTTGCTGACAGAGGAATTGGAAAGAACTCATAATTTGAAAAAACTAATTAAAGTTATTCCCAATTATGACAAGAAAATGTATAAAGACCTATCAATTGTTGGGGACTATTATTTTGAGACCAATTATCCAGGAGATAATTTTATTATTTTAGATAGGGAAATGGCTGATGAGGCTATGGATATTACAAATGCTTTTGTTTCATATATTGATAATCTGGCAAGCTGTAAATAATTGTACTATAGGGTAATATGTTTTGTTATAAGAATAAGGGGAGTTGCACATGGGAATGTCTACAAAAGAGTTTGCAGAAAATATTTTGGGAATAAATTATGATACTCTTAAAAAGCGCGAGGTTTTTATAAAATTTATTGTGGCCAACGGGAAAGTAGCTTTTGACCCTGCGCTTCATGTAAATTTTGAAAAAACATACGGCGAAGGCTCTCTTTATCACAAAGATATTGCGGATGCAAACTTGATTGACAGAGCTAATGTAACAGGCGGCGCATTTGTTGCAATATCCAGCGACAAAGTAAGGATTTCTGGATACAGCATGGATTTTGGCAGAATAGATGGTTACGAAGAAACAGCAGTAGCATTTTTCGAAGATTATTTTGATAAAAATGTTACTGTTGTTAATGATTTATAATTCCCTTATTTTTTGATATGGATCATTCAGAACTTAACAAAATTATTATTGATGCAATTGAAAAATCCCTTGAAGAGAATTTCGAAGAAGGGGAGACAATTCTTCTTAATGCCCTAAAAGACTTTCCTGATAATTATCTTCCATATTATAATCTTGGAGTTCTTTACATAAACTCAGGTCAGCCAGATAAAGCTATTCCGTTATTATTAAAAGCAGAAATATTAAAACCCAATGACTGCGATATTTACATAGAAATAGCTGTTGCTCACCAGCAGCGCGGGGAAAAAGAAAAAGCGTATGGATATTACGATAAAGCTCTTGCCTGTGCAGATTCAAGCCATTCAAAAGCAATTATATATAATAATATTGGTTCTCTGTTTTTTGAAGAAAATGATTTTTTGAATGCAAAAAAATATTATGAAAAAGCTTTATCCGAAGAAGAATATATGCTTGCCAGAGAAAACCTTCTATTGGCAAATACTTATTTGGATATAATCAGTTAATGGAATTTCCTCAAAACAGGTTTGTGGTTTACTGTACCATGTTTGAGAGGGTAAGGTAGTCGAGTTTCTTGCCATTTTGATACACGCGCATGTTGCCAGCGCTTATCTCGTCAATAAGTGCAACATTACCTTCAACCATGCCAAACTCTACTTTTATGTCAATAAGCTCAAGTCCACGAGTTTTAAGATCGTCTTTAATAAGATCACATATTTTTATTGTTTTGTTGTGTATTTCGTTATGCTGGGCAGAAGTTAAAAGTTTAAGCGCGACAAGTATTTCGCCAGTTATTGGAGGGTCGTCGCGGCCATCATCCTTTAAGGTGATTTCGAAAACCTTTGGAAGTTCTTCACCTTCTTTACAGTAGAGGCCGAATCTTCTTATAAAGCTTCCAGTGGCCTTATATCGAACCACAAATTCCAGGCCATTCCCAAAAGGTGTTGCTGGGCGGACAATCATTTCGTTTTTTGACAAATCTGCACTTACATAGTGTGTTGGTATATTATTTTTCTTTAAAAGCTCAAAGTAATAAACCGACATTTTAAGCGCGCCTGAACCCACCCCTGCTACTGATCCAACAACTCTGTTACCACCCGGGTCTGATTCGCCCGATGAATTGCCGGTGATCGTATCTTTGAATTTGAGCAGATAGTTGCCATCCGGCAATTTGTATACATCTTTTGTCTTTCCAGCCTTAATAAGCTCCATATCTACCCTTTGCTTCGGCTACCCCGTATAGTCTTGTAGAACAAAAGTAAACTTATTCTTAAAGCTACGGGGTACGCCTTCGGCTACCCCGTATAGTCTTGTAGAACAAAAGTAAACTTATTCTTAAAGCTACGGGATACGCCTTCGGCTATCTTTCTGCCATTGGAATATATTTTTTCTTTGGCGAAACATTTCTATATGCAGGCCGTATGATCCTGCCTCCATTTGCCAGCTCTTCCAGCCTATGCGCAGTCCATCCTGCCACTCTTGCAATTGCAAATATTGGTGTAAAAAGCGGTACCGGGATATTAAGCATTTTGTATACAAAACCTGAGTAAAAATCCACATTGGCAGATACCCTTTTTTCCGAGTGCTTCTCCTCTAAAAGGATTTGCGGTGCAAGCTTTTCCACTTTGACAAGCAGATTTAATTCTGGTTCAAGCCCTTTTTCAGATGCCAACTCAAAAGCTTTTTCTTTTAAAAGTATTGCTCTTGGATCTGAAAGAGTATAAATCGCGTGTCCAAATCCGTAAATAAGCCCTGCTTTATCATAAGCTTGTTTGTTGACTATTTTTCTAAGGTATTCTCCCACCTCATCATCATCATCCCAATTTTTTACATTTTCCATAATATTTTCCATCATGCTTAGCCCTTTATTATTTGCTCCGCCATGACGAGGCCCTTTGAGCGAACATAATGCTGCTGCAATTGATGAATAAGTATCAGTATGTGTCGAAGTGACAACATGGTTTGTAAAAGTTGAGTTATTTCCTCCGCCATGCTCAGCATGAAGAACAAGAGAAAGATCAAGGACTTGCGCCTCGAGTTTTGTATATTTACTGTCGTCGCGGATAAGGTACAAAAGGTTTTCCGCTGTGCCAATTCCCGGTTGCGGGGTGTGAATATGAAGGCTGTTTCCATCGTAATAATGGGATTTTGCCTGATACCCATAAGCTGCCATAGTCGGGAATCTTGCTATAAGCTCTATACATTGTCTTAATACATTATCAATAGCAATGCTATCTGCATTTTTATCGTATGAATATGAAACCAAAACACTTCTGGCAAGTTTGTTCATTATATCCTGGCTTGGAGCTCTCATGATCATGTCTTCGGCAAAGCCTGCAGGAAGAACTCTGTGCGAATCAAGAACTTCATTAAATTCATCAAGTTCTGATTTTGAAGGGAGATCTCCAAAAAGCAAGAGATAGATGACTTCTTCAAAACCGTGCCTATCCTCTTGCAGCATCCCTGCCACAATTTTATTTATATTTATGCTTCTGTAGAGCAATCGCCCCTCTGCTGGCTGCATTTCCCCTTCATCAAAAGTATAGCCATGCACATCGCCAATTTCTGTAAGCCCTACAAGGACACCAGATTCATCATTATTACGAAGTCCCCTTTTTACATTGTATTTGGCATATAAACTAGAGTCTATTTTGTTGCTTAAGATCTTTTCTTTCATTCTTTCAATAAAACTTGCAGCCATGTGCCCTCCGGATAATTAAATCACTAATTTTTTTATATTTTTCTCTATAATTGTTCACTATAATAGAGATTTTTTGTTAAATTTACCCCTACTTTATACTAAAATGGGAATAATGGAAATAGCAAAGCTTAATACTATTTTAAAATTAAACATATAAGGCTCTTGCGACACAAAGTTCTAATATTGTACTATATATAATATAGAAGATTATAAAAAAACTGATGAAATATCATAAATAAAGAGTAAAAAATAGCTATTACCTTAAGTTATTAAAGAAATGAAAATAAATAGCTTGACTTTATGTAGTGATTAGTCTAAGGTTTTGTAAAAATATTGATTTTTGCCTGATATTATCTCAATTTGCGACAGTTCCAGGTAAAAACATTATGGTTAATGTAACTAAATTTTAGGAGGAGAGAATGGATCGGAAACCGATGTTCCAAAGGAAAACTTCGATTTCTTACAAAACAGAAGAAAAGACAGTTTTGCGCGGTTATAATGTAACTGAATTTGCAGAAGCAGGTTACACTTTTATTGATGCGCTGTTTGTTCTTTTTCAAGGAAGAATTCCTGCAGAAAATGAAAGAAAAATACTTGATTATGAAGTAGCAGTATTTATGGAGCATTCAATGTCACCATCAGCTGTATCTGCTATTGGTGTTATGAATGGTCACCCAATGCTTCCACCAGCAGTTGCTGCTGCTGTTTCAACTTTTGGTGGAGCTCATGGTCCTGGCGCAGCGCACGGATACATGATAAAAAAATATCTTGACAGAGCTTTTGACGAAAACAAAACCGTTGAAGAAGTTGCTCGCGCGTGTGTAGACGAGTACATGGATGCGGGTCTTGCAGTTATGGGTATGGGACAGCCACAGCATATTGAGGGCGACCCAAGAGCTCATCCCTTGCACCTCAAACATGAAGAACTTGGAGTAACTGGTGTATACAGAAAATTCCAGACAGCTCTTGAAGAAAGATTCCATGCAAGAAGAAAAGAAGAAGGAAAAGGTTATGTAGGCGTAAACGTAGTTGGCGCTGGTAACACAATTCTTTGTGACATTGGATTTGCTCCATATGCAGCATGGACAATCGGAAGTGTTTCAAGAGGTTGGAGTTGCGCTTGTCATGCTCTTCATCAGCTTAAAAAAGCAAGAGCTTGGTCAGCTTCAAGAAATGAACCAATGGTTCAGATGCTTGATCTTTCAATGATCAAATATATTGGTCCAGAAGACAGGGAAGCTCCTCCATTGTCCGAAAGACAGGAATACGCAAAAAAACAATTAGAATCAGGAGAATATAAGAGGTGGGTACTATGAGCCATATAGATCCAAGAATTGCGCAAATGAAATTTGCGAATAGAAAACCAGTTGGAAACCTTGCTGACCCAAGGTTAAGATATAATTACTTAAACAGAGAAATCGGTACACTTCCCCCAGATAACAGGGAAGGTTTCAGATGGGTTTCTGAACTTGCATACAAAAACATCCACAGAATCGTAACAAGAGGCTGGTGTACAACAGAGCTTGCTGAAGCTGGCTATGGAATAACTGACTTCCTTTTTGTTAACTGGCAGGCAAGAATTCCTCTTATCGAAGAAAAAGCAGTACTTGACTATTGTATGATCCTTGGCCTTGATGATGGTCTTTCAAACCCAGCTCTTATTGCAAGACTTATTGTAAGAGGTAAATCTTATCTTACACAGGCTTGTGGTGGTTCGATACTTGCTTTCGGACATGCTTATGCTTCATATGATTCAACAGGACAGATGTTTACAAAATATGTTGCAAAAGTAGAAGAAGGTATGAGCCTTGATGAAGCTGCAAAACTTTGTGTAAAAGAATGCCAGAAAGAAATTCATTTTGGTATTTCAAAACTTTACGCAAAAGATCCAGCTCCAAGAAAACTTCTTGATTTTGCTGAGAAAAAACTTTCTGCAGTATCTTCTATAAAGAAAATGGCATTCATTCCTTTCGTTAATGCGCTTGAAAAAGCAGCAAAAGCTGAACTTGGCAATGATGTTTGCGTAGATATGATTGGCGCTCTTAGTGCTTGTATGTGTGATCTTGGATTTACAACAGACGGCGCATGGGTTCTCATGGCTGTTACAAGAGCTATTGCAGCAGGTGCGCATGGTCTCGAAGAAATGGAAAGAGAAGGACAGGACGTTCTTGGTCAGACACTTACTCCGAAAGAATGGTATGATGGTCCTGCAGACAGACCAGTTCCTTCACTCAAAGAAAGAGAAAACATTGCAGGCGGACAATACCAGACTCCTCAGGAATGGAGAGCTGCTTGGCTCAAGAAAATGGACCTTAAAGGTACTGGCTATTCAGTAGACTTTGTTATTGAAGACCCGAAAAAAGCTGCTATGAAACAGCACAAGAAGAAATAATTTTTTACAATATCTTCTGCAGATTATTATCTTGCAGGAGATATGTATAAATTATTTTAATATAAAAAAATACCCTGATCTAACTCAGGGTAAAATTATATAAAGCCCTTTTTAGGAGAGTTTTAAATGTATAATGACAACATTAAAGAAATGTATGCAAAAGCTAGAGAAGCTTTCAAGCAGGTTGAATTTTGGGATCAAGACAGAGTAAATGAAGTAGTTGCAGCTGTTGCTTTTAACTGGATGAGAGAAGATGTTACTAATGAGTGTGTTAAACTAGCTTCTGAAGCTTCAGGTATGGGTAGATATGACCATAAACAAATGAAGCACAAAAAAATCAGAGGAATTTACTGGGATATGAAAGATGCTAAGACAGCCGGCATCATCAGAGAAGACAGAGACAAATGCTGGGTAACATATGCAAAACCAATGGGAGTTGTTGCAAATGTTGTTCCTTGTACAAACCCAACAATTACAACATGTCATATTGGTCTTTCACTTCTTAAAACAAGAAATGCAATGATTTGTTCACCACACCCAAAAACAAAATTAGCAACATATAGAACAGTTCAATGGGGAAGAGCAGCTCTTAAAGCAGCAGGAGCTCCAGAAGATCTTTTTCTTTGTATCCAAGAGCCATCAAGCGAAAAAACAGTTGAACTTATGTCAACATGTGATTTTGCAGTTGCAACAGGCGGAAAAGCTCTTATCAAACACGTACATGCAGCTGGTACACCTAATATAACAGTAGGTGCTGGTAATGTTAGAACAATTATTGACCCAAGTGCAAATCTTGCACATGCAGCATATTGTATCCATAAATCAAAAACATTTGATAACTCTACATCTTGTTCATCAGAAAACGCTATTTCCATTCATGTTTCTATTTATGACAAAATGATGGAAGAGCTTAAAAAAGTTAATGGATATATGCTTAACTCAGACGATAGGGAAAAACTCAGAAAAGCTATGTGGCCTGATGGGCATTCACTTAACAGAGACCTTGTTGCTACACCAGTTAGAAACATTGCAAAACTTGCTGGAATTACAGTTCCTGAAACAACAGAATTCCTTATGGTAGAAGGGACAAAAATCGGAGAAGAAGATATGTTCTCTAACGAAAAAATGTCACTCGTACTTACTGTATGGAAATGGGAAGATTTTGAAACAGAACTTAAAACACTTCTTAAGAACCTTGAATTCTCTGGAGTTGGGCACTCATCTTGTCTTCACTCAACAAAACAAGAACAGTGGCACAGAATGGCAGAATTTTTGCCATTAGGAAGAGTTAACATAAATGCTCCTAACACAAAAGTAAACAGCGGAAGCTGGTATGCTGCTCAGGAATTTACAACAACTCTTGCGTGCGGTACTTGGGCAGGCAACAACAATACAGATAATGTTAACTACAGGAATTTTATAAATGAAACAAGATTGGGATGGCCATATACAAAATGGGTTCCATGTGATTTCAAAGAATATATTCCTACAGACGAAGAAGTTTTTGGAAAATATTTACCATATGCAAAAAAGATTATAGCGAATACTAAATTAGATATTCCTATGCCAGCATATACACCAAAGCTTTATTAATTAGATAATTTTAAAAAAAGGGCTCCTTAACCGGAGTCCTTTTTTCTTTTTAAAACATATAATTTAAGCTATCGGAGAAAAAGATGATAAAAGCTGTTATATTTGATTTTGTTCAAACTCTGGGCGATGCTGCAGAGGGTTATAAAGATGCTGAAAAAAATTCCCAGGAAAAGCTCTATAAAAAATTAGGGATAGATACATGGGATAAATATAAAGATTTATACCGGGAAGAGAGAAAACAACATTTTGACAGGCGTGATTTTTCAAGAAAGAATGTTTGGATAAAGATGTGTGAGCATTTTAATGTTCCTGCTGATAATGATTTTCTTAATCAACTTGAAAATGAATATTGGGAATTTGTAAAAAATAGTATGAAACTTTTTCCCGAAGCGCTTGATGTAATAAAAAAATTAAAAGAAAAATATAAACTTGGAATGGTTTCAAACTCCCAGAAAGACGGCAGTACAAAAGCGCTTCAAAATGATGAATATAAAAAGCTTGAAAAGCTGTTTGATGTAATTGTTATAGCTGGGGAAGGAGATATTCCTGCAAAGCCAGACCCTGCTCCTTTTAAACTCGCTCTTGAAAAACTTGGTGTTAACCCTGATGAAGCAATATTTGTAGGCGATGATTTTAAGGGAGATATTGATGGAAGTAAAAAAGTAGGATTGACTCCTATTTGGTTAAAGCACTATTCTGTTAAGCGCAATTGGCCAGAAGCAGAATTTAAGGTTGATGAAATTACTAATCTTGAACAAGTGCTTGATATTGTTAAAAAACTTTAGAAAATAGCCTTAATGCCCCTTTTTTGTATTTTATAAAATGCGATCAAGGGGGCGCTTTTATAATAAAAATACTGAAAAATCCGAATCAGACTCCTCAGATAAAACAAAAATAATATCCAGAGACATTTTGATAATTGAAGAAAACATTAAAACATGCTATTCTTGGATAAAAATAGTTCTTTTCGGGAGGCTCCCATGAAGCATTTGTCTTCAAAATATTTATTTTTAGAATTCATGTCTAATACAGGCAGTAGAAAAATTGGCGCTATATTGTCTATAAAAAAGCTATATATTATTTTTATTGTTGCTTTTATACTTCTTGGATGCGGGACAAATCCTTTGACAGGACAGCGCACCATGGCCTTTATTCCTAATAGTCAGCTCTTTGCCATGTCTGCCGAGGCGCATAGGGATTTTATTAATGAAAACACCGTAGTTACCGGCACTCCAGAGGCAGAGATGCTCTCCCGTGTGGGGTGGAGGCTTGTTGAGGCAACCCAAAAATGGATGGCTGCACAAGGGCGTCCCAATGACATTGCTGATTTTCCCTGGTCATTCACCTTAATTCAGGACAATACTATAAATGCGTGGGTTATGCCGGGAGGCAAGATCGTATTTTATACAGGTATTCTTCCGTTAACCCAAAACGAAGATGGGATTGCGGTAGTTATGGGGCATGAGATTGCGCACGCTGTTCTTAACCACGGTCAGCAGCGGATGAGCGCTTCTTTGCTTCAACAATTTGGTCTGGCAGGACTTTCGATATTTATGGAAGGCGCAGGATCTTCTCCTGAGCTCACAGCAGTAACTATGACTGCTTTTGGTGTAGGATCAACGCTTTTGGGTACATTGCCATTTAGTCGGCGTAACGAAGACGAAGCAGACCATCTTGGACTTATTCTCATGGCCATTGCGGGGTATAATCCTTATGAAGCTGTTTCTTTCTGGGAACGCATGAATGCTCTTGGTGGCAGCAGCCCTCCTCAATGGCTTAGCACACATCCATCCCATCCTCACAGAATCAATAACCTCCGCCAATCGATTCCAGAAGCGAAGCGGGTAGCTGCTGAGTTCGGAGTACATCAGCCTAGGAGCAGTCATTGAAGGTATATTACCTGTGAGAAATACCGTAAAAATAAAGCTATATTCCTATTGAAATTTTAATGAAAAAATTATATTATTTTTCTTTATAGCTTTTAGTTATCCTTAACTGCTGTTTCTGGCATAAAAATAATAAAAGAATATATTTTATAATGAGATTAAGAGGTATTTGTAAATGAGTTTGGAAAAGAAATTGAGGAATATAGGCATAAGCGCTCATATTGATTCGGGGAAAACAACGTTATCTGAGAGAATATTGTTTTATTGTAATAAAATACACGCTATCCATGAAGTAAGAGGAAAAGATGGAGTAGGCGCTACTATGGACTCTATGGAACTTGAAAGAGAACGCGGTATTACTATTGCCTCTGCTGCAACAAATGTTGATTGGAATGGGACTCCTATAAACCTTATAGATACTCCGGGACACGTTGACTTTACAGTTGAAGTTGAAAGATCATTGCGTGTTCTTGATGGAGCGATTCTTGTACTCTGTTCTGTCGGAGGCGTACAGTCCCAGTCAATTACTGTTGACAGGCAGCTAAAAAGGTATAATGTACCAAGACTTGCATTTATAAATAAATGTGACAGAACAGGCGCAAATCCATATAGGGTTAAAGACCAGCTTATTGACAAACTTGGGCTTAATGCTGTTTTAACACAGATACCAATAGGTCTTGAAGATAAGCACGTAGGGGTTGTTGACCTTGTAAAAATGAAAGCAGCTTATTTTGAAGGAAATGATGGGCTTGAAGTAGTTGAAAGAGATATCCCTGCTGAGCTTAAACAGGAAGCAGAAAAAATGAGAGAAGTACTTCTTGAGGCAATTTCAATGCTTTCAGATGAACTTGCAGAATTGTTTCTTGAAGGAAAAGAAATTCCAGAAGAACTAGTTTGCAGTGTAATCAGAAAAGGTGTTCTTTCAAGAGAAGTTGTCCCTGTTTTTATGGGCTCTGCATATAAAAATAAAGGTGTGCAGCTCCTGCTTGATGCAGTAGTAAAATATCTTCCTTCACCAATTGATGTTGATAATTTTGCTCTTGATCTTGATGATAATGAAAAAGAGGTTGTTTTAAAATCTGATCCAACTCTTCCTCCTGTAGTTCTTGCATTTAAACTCGAAGATGGGCAGTATGGGCAGCTTACTTATATAAGAATATATCAGGGCTCAATTAAAAAAGGAGATGAACTTTATAACATCCGAACAAGAAGAAAATTCAAAGTCGGAAGACTTATAAAAATGCATTCGAATAATATGGAAGATATAAGCGATGCTGGTTGTGGTGATATTGTTGCGCTTTTTGGAATTGATTGCGCTTCCGGAGATACATTTGTAAAGCCAGGTCTTAATTTGTCTCTTACATCGATGTATGTTCCTGACCCTGTTATATCGCTTGCAGTTGAACCTGTTGATAAAAAAGCAGCAGACAATATGTCCAAAGCTCTTAACAGATTTACAAAAGAAGATCCTACTTTCCGGTCATATGTAGATGACGAATCAAACCAGACAATTATTCAGGGAATGGGAGAGCTTCATCTTGATGTTTATGTTGAGAGGATGAAAAGAGAGTACAAAGCAGAAGTTAAAACAGGCGCTCCTCAGGTTGCATATAGAGAAACTATTTCCAAAAAAGCTGATTTTGATTATACGCATAAAAAACAGTCAGGCGGAGCTGGGCAGTATGGTAAAATTGTGGGGTTTATGGATCCGTTAGCTGAGGGAACCTATGAGTTTGTAAATGAGATAAAAGGTGGAAAAATTCCTACTGAATATATTCCTGCGTGTGATAAGGGATTTCAGGCAGCTATTAAAAAAGGGACGCTTATTGGATTCCCGATTGTTGGTGTTAAAGTGACTATTAATGATGGGCAATCTCACTCTGTTGACTCTTCTGATATGGCATTCCAGCAAGCAGCTATCGGAGCTTTTAGGCAGGCTTATGCCAAAGCCGGACCCGAGATACTTGAGCCTGTAATGAAGGTTGCTGTTGATGGTCCAACAGAATTTCAGGGAAGTATTTTTGGAAGTATTAACCAAAGAAGGGGCATGATCGTAAGCTCAGTTGAAGATGGGAAAAATTCTCATGTTGAAGCAGAAGTTCCTCTTTCGGAAATGTTTGGTTATTCAACAGTGCTTAGGTCTCTTACGCAGGGAAAAGCTGAATTTACGATGGAATTCCTAAAATATGGCAGAGTACCAAAAAATGTATCCGAAGAACTAATGAAAACGTTCCAGGAAAAAAAATAATTTAGTATGAAACTATTACTAATGATGTTAATATAAAAAAACGACTTCCCGAAACATAATCCGGGACATAGGAGCTATAAAATGGTTAAGGAAGAACTAGTTAAAAGAAGCCCATTACGAACTCTTGAAAAAGTTCTTGATGGTGGTCTTGGCAAGGGAAATATCGGAGTAATTGCTTCGAAAAAAGGTATTGGAAAAACTGCGTTTCTGGTACACATTGCAACAGATAAATTATGCAGCGATAACCCGGTCATTCATGTTTCTTTTTCCAAAAGAACCGATCATATCATAAGCTGGTATGATGATATTTTTAATGAAATATCAAAAACAAAGAATCTTGAAAATGCAATTGATATATATGAAGAAATTATCCGAAAAAGAGTTATTATGAACTTCAATCAGCAGGATATTGATGTTCCAAGAATACTTTCGAGTTTGGAAGCCATGATAACAAGCGGGAATTTTAAGGCAGGAACTGTTATTATTGATGGCTTAAAAATCGATGAAGCAGGTGAAAAAGGGTTAAAAGCAATAAAAGAATTTGCTAAAAAACTTAACCTCGAAATATGGATAAGCGCATCTCTTAAAATAGATGATCCTGTATTTAGTGAAAAAGGTATACCTTATGAGCTTGAAAATGTTCTGGATTGTATAGATGTTTTGCTTACTCTTCAATATGATAATCAAAAGATAAGAATGGATATTGTAAAAGATCAAGATGGCATTGGTGTAGTAAATAGCCAGCTTTCTCTTGACCCAAAAACACTTCTCATAGACGAAGGATGATCCTCTCTGCCTAAAATTTGTTACATAAATTTTAGGCAGCCTCTTGCCGCAGGGGACGCCTAAGCCAATCAAGTACCTACTAATAAAACAGAAGAAAAAGCTTCTATTGCATTACCTTCCCCTGTGGCGTCACAATTTTCTTTTGTTTTTGCTTTTACAGAAACATTGTTTATATCTGTGTTTAAAATAGCTGCAATATTTTTTCTCATAAAATCAATATGGCCGCGAAGTTTTGGCTTTTCAAGAATAACTGTGGTATCAATATTGCCAATTGCATATCCCCTGTTTTGGATAAGGCTGTATGCTTTTTCAAGAAGAAGAGCACTATCAATATCTTTATAAGCAGGGTCCGAAGGGGGAAAGTGTTTTCCTATATCTCCTTCTGCTATAGCTCCCAAAAGGGAATCTATAATTGCATGATAAAGAACATCTCCGTCAGAGTGAGCTACTGCGCCTTTACTGTGTGGCACTTCAACTCCGCCTATTATTAGCTTTTTTCCATCAGCAAGCTGATGGATATCATATCCATGCCCTATTCTTATATTATTCATATTTTATCTCTTGTTTTTGATGAAATTTTCAAGATCATCCGGATAGGTGATTTTTATATTTTCTCTTGAGCTTTCAACAACATAAATATTTTTTCCGAGTAAAGAGTATATTTCTGTATCATCAGTAAAAGATTTTTCACTATCTCTAACTTTTGTATGGCACTCAAGTATGTCAATGAATTTAAACCCCTGAGGAGTCTGGATCGACATAAGAGATTGTCTCTGGGGATGCCCTGTTATAAAATTATTTTCCACTATTTTTATTGTATCAACAACAGGTATCAACGGAGCGCACGCGCCATGTTCCAGGGTTCCGGAAATAACATTTTTGATTATCTCTTCTGTTATAAATGGTCTTGCGCCATCGTGGATTAGAACGATCTCCGGGTCAAGATGTTCCATTGCCTTTAATCCCAAAAAAACAGATTCTTGCCTTGTTTTTCCGCCATGTGTAAATTCTATAACGTTATTGTTGATTATATCCCCAAGGCTATCGCGGAATTTGCTTTCAAATTCCTGTTGGCAAGTAATAAATATTGCTTTAAAAAGCCCTGTTTTTGCAAATGGGAGAACAGCATGATAAATTACTGTTTTCTCGTCTATTTTTATAAGTTCTTTTTTTGTTCCGCCTATTCTGCGGCTTTCACCAGCAGCAGTTATTAGCGCAATATAGTTTTTTTGCATTAACTCTCATCATCAGTTTCATCAGCTTCAAGCCTGGCAAAAATAAGTTGTTCACTTTCGTTTTTAGTCTTGCTGAGTGAATGAGATATTTCATCTATAAGCAGTCTGATCGCGCTATCAAAAATCTTTCTTTCAAGTATTGGGAGCTCTTTTTGTTTGCTTCTGTGGTAAAGCGACCTAACAACTTTTGCTATGTCACCTATAGCCCCTTTTTTTAGGAGTTCAAGATTTATTTGATACCGTAATTTCCAGTCTGTTGTAAGAGGTTCATCTTTTTCTGATATTATTTTTAAAGCTTTTTCAGATTCTTTTTTTGCTACAATTTTTCTAATTCCAACCTCTACTGCTTTATCTGTAGGAACCATTATTGTCATATCAGATACTTCAAAATAAATAATATAATAGGGAATTTCTTTATTTTTAAAGGTTTTATTCTCTATTGATATTATCTGGCCCACTCCCTGTATTGGATACACAATGAATTGGTTAAATTTAAACTCTGTATTGAGTTCGGCAATGTCTAACGTTTTTCCCATTGATATAGTATACATAAAAAAATGTTTTAAGTCAAAGGTTCGAGTTGCTTCATGGATAATATTTACTTGTATTACGGCTATTTGGGGTCAGAATTGAGTAAAACAAGTCCATGAGGAATTACATTTCTTCTGAATCTGAAATACTTCATGGGATGGATATCAATTGGGTTAGGGAACCATCCTCTCATTATGTCTGTATTTACAAGATTTATAGCTGGTATAAAACTTACAGGAAGTATTATCGCGGAATCTATAAGTTTTTGTTCAGCTTTTGAAAGAAGTTCATATCTTTCATTTCCCATCAAGAATAGTGATTTTGTAATATAAGCATCAAAAGAGCTGTCTCTAAAACCTGCATAATTAAGATTGCTATAACTTGTCCACATTTGGAGAAATGCCAATGGATCAGGAAAATCTCCTATCCATGACATTGTGGCAATGGTATAGTCATTCTCAACCAAGCTCTGATAATAATCCTGAAAATCAAGTAAATTGATCGTGACTTTTATGTCAAAAATTTCTTCCCATGCTCTTTTTAGAAGATTAGCCACTCTTCTGCTTTCAAGTGAGTCTGGAATTTTTATAACCACTTCTTCTGGTAGTGTCAGGTTGTTATCTTTAAGAAGAGAAAGCGCTTTTTCTATATTTTGTTTTTCGAATCCTGAAATTTCAGGGTAATCTGGTATTGCGGGAACAAGATTGGTCGCGGGAAAAAAAAGGAAGTTATCATCCCTTATTCTTTCCAAAGGCGCAGCCAGAACAAAAGCCTGGCGCAAAATTTCATTATCCCATGGCTCGTTCCTGGAATTAAAAAAGAAGTAGCTGGTTGCAAAAGATGGATTAAACATTATATGTCTTCTTGCTCTTATTAATTCAATAAAAAAACTGCCTGCCAGCCAATGAATTTTTCCTTCATTAAATAGTCTGGAATTTTCCTGTGGATTGTTGTCAAGAAAAAGTATTTTAATCGTAGGAATTTCCACAATTCCTTCATCCCAGTATAATAAATTTTTGGTAAGAAGGAGATAATTTTCAGTTTTTCTAAGGATATAATATGGCCCGTTTCCAGGGGCAGACGAGAGGCCTGACCAATCCCTTTTATGAAGAAAAGAGGGGTGGACAGGGACAAAAGTGTGGTGGCAAAGTATTTTTAGAAAGTGTTCTGCCGGGCTATTTAAAATTACCCTTAGGGTATAGTTATCAATTACTTTTATCCCTACGGATTCAGGGTTTTTATTTATCCCTTTTCTGAATTGTTCTGCGCCTTCAACTATATCCAGTAAAAATGCATATTTTGAATTATTTCCTGGCATAAGCATTTTAAGCCAACTGTCGCGGAAATGTTCTGCTATTACTTTTGTTCCATCCCAGAAGTAGGCGTCTCTTCGAAGATGAAAAGTGTATTCTTTTTTGTTGTTGCTTATACTCCATCTTTCAGCAACAGCAGGAACTGGGTGTAGTGTTAATGGGTGATATGAAACAAGCCCTTCATAAAGAGCTGTAAAGAGTTGTGCTTCGGTAAAGGAGTAGCTGTATAAAGGGTGGTATTCTATGTTTCCTTGGGGGAACCCAACAATAAGTTTGTTTAAGGGGGTGGCGCTGTTATCTGTGGGTTCTGATAATGGCTTTATTGTGTCGGCGAATATAGCTGCCGTCAAAAAAACCTGAAAAATCAAAAAATATATAAATATTTTTTTATGCATATTTGCAATTATCAAATATAAATAAAAGAAAATCAAGGAGACGGCGTGGATAACATTTACTGTTCCAGCTGTTCTATTGTTTATTCTTCAAAATTGTGGGCAAATATGTTTTGGGTATCTGCAATGTTGTGAGTTATGGAAGTCAGTTTTTCAAGGTCAGGGAATATATTGTCGTCAATAGATATGTCCAAAGCTTTTATTGATTCAACTATTTGAGATTTTATTGATGCTCCCACAAGGATTCCTGCAAGCCATGATTTTGTTTTAGCCCAATTTATTAAAATTTGCGGGATGGTATAACCAGTTGATAAAGAAATATTATTTAGCTCATTTATAATTTTTTTTACTGTTTCTATATTTTCTTTTTTTAAAAATACAAGATTTTTTCGCCCTGAATTAAAAATAGCGTTATCTGTCTCAATGTGTTTTTTTAAAACTACTCCCTGCGCATAAAAGCTGTAGGCGATTATTTGGATTTTATTTGAAATACAAAAAGGGATAATATCTTTTTCTCTGTGCTGCCACAAAAAATTATAGCCAGTTTGGCAAAAATCTATTTTTCCTGCACAAAGCGCTTTTTCAATTTCCGCCACTGAAAAGTTGCTTACCCCTATATTTTTGATTATTCCCAAGCTTCGTACTCTTTCCAAAGCTTCAACAGCAAATCTAATATCATATTTTTTATCCGGCCAGTGAAGATAGAGTATATCTATATAATCTGTGCAAAGTCTTTTTAGACTTAAATTTATTTTTTTTAATATATCATCACTATTATTTGAAGTTGGAATTATCTTTGTTGCGATAATTACTTTATCCCTTGTTTTTTTTAGCCTTTGCCCTATAGTTTGCTCTGAAATCCCAAGGCCATAGGCCTGGGCAGTGTCAAAGTGGGTAATGCCATTTGAAACAGCAAAGTCTATAATTTTAAGGGAGTCGGTTCTTTTTTGCCCATTCCAATAATTTTTTCCAGGATTAGCGGAGCGCCCTGGGTTTTCCTGTTCGCCAAATCTCCAGCAGCCAAGTCCAAGAAAACTTATTTTTTTATCTGCGTATGTCATTGTGTATGCCCATCAGTGACTTATTTTGAAAAAATCTCACATAAAGTCGCCAAGTCGCAAAGGAAAATTCGTAACAATTACAAGATATAGAGCTCGGGTTCGTGATGATCTCTGTCATACTGGCGGAGGCACAGCAGGTTTTTCTGCTCCACCTTCAAGGGATTTAAGCTGGCTATATTCTTCCTTATCAGCAATGTATTCATGGTATTGCTGTTTGGATTTTATAATAGCATTTTTTATGGCATTTATTTCAACAAGAGAGCCTTTTATCTGGCTTATAGAAATTTTCTGTTTTTTTGCTGCATTTTTTGTATATTTATCGATTCCATCTACCTGTTGAATAAATGATCTAAGTTTTTTATTATACTCATCAACAAATGAAATAAGATATTTTTCCTTCTCCTCAGGGGGGCTAATATTGGAAAATTCTGATTTTACTCTTTCGCTATTAATGCCTAAAAGCAACATTTGATATTTCTGCATTGCTGTATTGATATCAAGCCTTTCTATTTTTTTTATCCCTGAATTATCATCTATATATTCTATATCAAAAACTTTCCCCTGATTTTTGTTGGAACTTAATGTCTTATGAAGCCATCTCATAAATGCAGACCCTTGAGGTTGCGAAAGTATTGTAAAATTACCTTCCAATTTGCCTGTTATTGCTTTGACATGACCTGATATAGAGCAGGTTGTAAGCGCTGCATTTAAAAGTGTATTTATTGAAGGCTGTTTTTTCGCCATAGCTTTTTCTTTTTTTTGCTGCAGTTCATGCTTAAAAGAAGAAAGTTTTGCTATAAGAGCATTTTTTAAAGTAATTGAATCTGGTGAAAATTCCTCCTCAACTATTTCCTTTATAAGTTCCTGAACAAATGGTTGGTCAACCAGCACTTCTGAAAATTTTTTCTTTACAATAGACATGGTGCTTTCGATCGAATGATTGGAAGCATATTTAATTATATTTGGATGATCAATAACTTTTTGTCTTACAAGCAATTTATATATTTCATTGTGTAAATCTCTTACTGCATCAAGGTTTGAGAATAAAAGTTTTTTTGTAGAACTCATTTGAGAGACAGAGGTATTTACAAGAGATACTGCGATCTGGTCTGTTCCCTGCCTTATTTTGTGCAACATTCCCGCAAGCACCCTTGATACCAAATTCTCCGACGTTTCTGATAATGTGCTCCAATCAATATAAGAAATAAGAGTTTTTAGCATTTTTACTCTTTTATTTGAAAAATACTCGCAGTTAAATAAATAGTTGTTGCATACATATTCGAGTTGAAGGCTATAAAAAGATAATCTTATCCCAAGTTCTGATTCTTTATCAGATTCTGGAAATGGATTGGTTGATGGCATTGATATTTCTATTATTTTATATTCATGTTTATATGGGTCCTCTTTTATTAACGCTTTTTTTAGTAATAGTGAAAATATTGCAGCATAAGCAGAGGAATATAATCTAAATGATTCTTTTGTTTTTAGCAAAAAATCCGTATCAAAGTAGTTTATACGTTGTTCAATAGCGGATTTAAGTTCTTCATTAAAAATCTTGATTTTATCCATAATGTTTACCCATAATGTTTATATTGCGAGAAATATATTTATTTTCAAGGAGAATATATTTTGGGAGAAATAAAGTGCTTTCCATCATATAAACTTATTATCGGAGTTTTAACAACAGTTTGTTATAAAAAAAATGAGATATTGGAAGTGTTGTCCGGAGAGCTTGGTGAGATCGATTATGTAAGCTCTTTTATCGATTTTAACTATACTGATTACTATAATAGGGAAATGGGGGATAATATAAAGAGATTTTTTGTATCCTTCAAAAATCTTATAGACCCTTCGTCTCTTGCTGACATAAAGATACTAACAAACAAGCTGGAGAAACAGTTTACAGAGAATAATCAAAGTGGAGTTGAATCAAGAAGAGTCAATTTTGATCCAGGTATACTGAATTTAAGCAGGCTTATTCTTGCTTCAACAAAAGATAATGCGCACAGGGTTCCGCTTGATAAAGGGATATATGGTGAAATTACACTCCTTTTTCAAAAAAAAGGGATACAAGCTCTACCGTGGTCATATATAGATTACCAAAGCAGGGAATATACAGAAATATTTTTTGAAATAAGGGAAATTTTCAGGTCAGATTTAAAGAAAATAGAAGATCAAATATAGCTCTAAAGAATCGTTGTTTTTTGAAGCACTTTTAATATTTTGGTGTTTATTAAAATATGTATCGGATTTTTATACTGCTTTTATTTTTAGCAGGGTGTGATATTTTAAAACAATATGAGCTTGAAGTTATAATGCCGCATTTGCCTGGCCATATAAAGAGTTCTTATAGCGATATTAGATTTGAACTCAAGTACCCTGGCGCCACGCCCATACTGGATAATTATAAAGAGATTAGGGCAGGTAGTTCTGTTTTTATATCTTCATCATTTTCCACAGGGCTAAGTGTTTTTCCTGTTGTTGCAATTCCATATATGTACCTGGATACAGAAAAAAATAGTAAAGAACATATCACATTTTATCCTGCCGGCGGAATTTTCCCTGAAAGCGGAAAGGATGGCAAGCTTTTTCTGACTTGGGAAGATGGGTTCGTTGCAGAGATAATATATAAAATGGTTGGGAATGGTTATAATCTTGAGAGCTTTAACATAGGCAGATTAAAAAACTATGTAATTGATAGGTCTTCGGGCAACCCATGGATATATAATGAAGAAAATATTATATATGCGCTTTCTTTTGGCATTTTTAATGCAAATTTTGTAAGAAGACTGGAAAGCCATCAAATAGTATTACAGATCCCGTATGAAGTTTCAGGTAAAAAAGGGTGGGTGCTTTCCAATTTAAGTGATTCCAGAATTTTTGAAGAAAATAATGGGGTGCTTATTCTTGATGATATACCGAAGCGTAATGTTTTTATTTTTTCTGATACAGGAAAAGAGTTTGCAGAGTTGTTTTTGGATGGCAGTGGCTGGCATGCTTATTTTTCTAATTCTAAAGGAATATTATCCGGGCGTTGGTGATTTTCTCGCAACCATTTTTTGTTATTAAATAGTCATTTTCAAGCCTGACTCCGCCGGCTAAAGGGTCATACAATCCAGGCTCTATTGCAAGAACCATCCCTTCCCCAAGGATCTGCTTGTTGTCGTTACTTATTTTAAAAATGGGATCTTCGTGAACATCAAGTCCTATCCCATGGCCCAATGCATGGGGCATTGAATATCCATATTGGTCGAAAAAGTCTCTGATGCTTTCTGAAACAGATAATACAGAAACTCCGGGTTTTAATAGTTTTTCTGCCATACTTGCAGCATCGCTTACAAGATTTATAATTTCTTTTTGTTTATCTGTAAGATTTTTCCCTGCAAGTGTTATTGTTACATCTGTTGTATATCCCTGGTACTTAATGCCAAAGTCTATTATTGTTGTTCCGGTTTTTGTAACAGGGGAAGAGGAGAAAGCAGGGTAGGGGTGTATTGCCCAGCTTCTTTTGGGGCCAGCTACAAGTGTTTCAAACCCTGTCCCTTCTGCTCCATTTTTTCGCGCAAGCTTTTCTATGAAAAGCGCAATTTCAAATTCACTAATTTTTTTGCTGGAATTCTTCAAAGATTTTTTTATATATTTCTCAAGTTCATTTATTATTTTGTCTGTTATTTTTGCAGCTTCTTTGTAAATAGCTATTTCTTTTTCGTCTTTTATTATTCTGCTTTTAGCCAGCATTGAATCTATTCCGGCTTCTCTGCAAAGAATGTTTTTATCTGGCATAAGTTTTTTTAGCGCTTTTACTTCAAGCCATGAAGAAGATCCGGGAAGCTCTATTTTCTCTTTTGGAGAACTTGTTTTTAGATATTTTGAAAATTTTGTGGGTACATTACCTGAAAAAATAGAAGCAACAGCATTTGAAAAATTTCTGTTAAATTCAGTATATGGGATTATCTCTGTGCAGTAAGCTGTTTCTTTTGCAAGATTGATATCCCACGGCACAAGAAGAGTAGCCCCTTTTGCAAATACAAAAAGAATTGCATCTTGCGGATGCCCTGTAAGGTATCTTACAGAAGAGTTTTTGGTCCCTTTAAAATCTTTTAAAACTGCGGCAAAAATACCAGAAGCAGAAAGTTGCTTAAATATTTTTTTCTGCCGCTCTAAAAAAACATTGTCCATTAATCTACTTTACGACAAAGTTTACAAGTTTGTCAGGAACAACAATAGCTTTAACAACAGTTTTCCCTTCGAGAAGAGTTTTTATTCTTTCATTTTCAATTGCAAGTTTTTCAAGTTCTTCTTTTGATATCCCTTTTGGAGCGCTTACTTCGCTTCTGTTTTTGCTATTTATCTGTATCACAACTACAACAACATCTTCAATGGTTTTTGCTTCATCCCACTGCGGCCATTGCGCAAAGTAGAGCGATGGTTTTTCTCCTATTTTTTCCCATAATTCTTCTGTAATATGCGGCGCATAAGGGGAGAGCAGTTTTATAAAAGTTTTCCACATTGATATATTTACATTGTCTTCTTTGTAAAGGCTGTTGATAAATATCATCATCTGGGAAATAGCTGTATTAAAATCAAGGTTTGATGTATCGTTAGTAACTTTCTTTATTGTTTTATGGAGAAGTTTATCAAGCTCTACTGAGGCGGGAGAGTCTGAAAATTTTTTTTCTTCGGTAATTCTCCATACCCTGTCAAGAAACCTGAAAACGCCGGAAGTGCCTGTTGTTGACCACTGTTTTGAAACACTTAGTGGTCCCATAAACATTTCGTACATTCTCATTGAATCAGAGCCAAACTCTGCTATTACATCATCGGGATTGATTACATTCCCAAGTGACTTGGACATTTTTACTCCGCCTTCGCCTAAAATCATCCCCTGATTGACAAGTCTTTGGAATGGTTCTTTGGTGCTTACAAATCCCATATCATAAAGCACTTTGTGCCAAAATCTTGCGTAAAGAAGGTGGAGTACTGCGTGTTCTGCGCCGCCTACATAAAGGGCAACAGGCATCCAGTATTTTTCCTTTTCGGGATCGATCATTTGTTTTTCATTGTGCGGATCAATGAATCTAAGATAGTACCAGCAGGAACCTGCCCACTGAGGCATTGTGTTTGTTTCTCTTTTCCCTGGAGCTTTGCACGCTGGGCAGGTTGTGTTTACCCATTCTGTGATTGCTGCAAGAGGAGATTCGCCTGTTCCTGTTGGCGAATAACTTTTAACATCCGGAAGTGTAAGGGGAAGCTGGTCTTCGCGCAAAGGGACAATGCCACACTTTGAGCAGTGGACTATTGGAATTGGTTCTCCCCAGTATCTTTGTCTTGAGAATATCCAGTCTCTTAATTTATAGTTTATGGCTTTCTTTCCTTTTCCTATTTCTTCAAGCCATTTTGTTATTTCTCTTATCATATCGGGTGTTTTCATTCCTGAAAATTTCCCGGAATTAACGGAAATCCCGTCTTCCTTATCGATATATGCTTCTTTTAGTTCGTATAACGAACCATCTTTTGAAACCACCTGTCTGATGGGGAGTTTGAATTTTGTCGCGAATTCAAAATCTCTTTCATCATGCGCAGGGACCGCCATTATTGCGCCTGTTCCATAGGTTATCAAAACATAATCCGAAATCCACACAGGAATTTTTTCATTATTTACAGGATTTATGGCATAACTTCCTGTAAAAACCCCTGTCTTTGTTTTTGCGAGATCTGTTCTTTCAAGGTCGCTCTTGAAGCTTGCTGTCTCTACATAGTCATTTACTTCTTTTTTCTGCTGAGGTGTTGTAACTTTTGCTACAAGCGGGTGCTCTGGTGAAAGTACCATATATGTTGCCCCAAAAAGGGTGTCTGGTCTTGTTGTATATACTTCTATGGTATCGTTACTTCCATCTATCTGGAATATGGCATTTGCCCCTTCGCTTTTTCCAACCCAGTTTCTTTGCATGCTTTTTATAGCTTCTGTCCAGTCAAGAGATTCAAGATCATCAAGAAGCCTTTCTGCATATTCTGTTATTTTAAGCATCCACTGCCTTATACTTTTTCTTACAACTTGTGTATTACATCTTTCGCATTTGCCTTCTTTGACTTCTTCGTTAGCAAGCCCTGTTTTACAGGAAGGGCAGAAGTTGATAGGCATTTCTGCTTCATAAGCAAGCCCTTTTTCGTAGAGCTTAAGAAAAATCCATTGTGTCCACTTGTAATAATCGCTGGTGTGGGTTGATAATTCCCTGTCCCAGTCGTAGCAGAATCCAAAAGATTTTATCTGTTCTCTAAAACGGATTATGTTTTCTTCTGTTGAGACTTTGGGATGTACCCCCATTTTTATTGCGTAATTTTCAGCTGGAAGGCCAAAAGAATCAAAGCCCATTGGGTGAAGTATTGCGTACCCATTCATTTTTAGAAATCTTGAATATATGTCTGTTGCTGTATATCCTTCCGGATGACCTACATGTAGGCCCGCAGCTGATGGGTATGGAAACATATCAAGTATATATTTTCTTTTTTCAACAGGAATTTTTGGGTCTTCTGTTACCTTGAAGGTTTTATTATCGTCCCAATATTTTTGCCACTTTTTTTCAATTTGTTTAAACGGATATTTACTCATGCCAGAATGATACATATAAGGAATGTTTGAGTCAACTGGGGTAAATTATCTTGTGATGTAGCGCATTAATTCCTCTGGGAATATTTTCTACATTTTTCGGAATTTTATGATGCTATTTTACACGTTTTTTGTTTGTGATAAGTAGTGTGATTTTTGTTTTTAAGGTTAGTATATCTGCTTTTATGTTTTTGAATTCAAAGGGTAAAGAAAGCAATATTGCAATTGCGCAAAAATAAATATAGGAAGGGATCATCAACCATATTATTGGCCAGTAGTAAACTGCGCCTGCGTTTGGGCCTATTGGCACTGTTAAAAATAGTTGGGGTGTCAGGGCAGTAAAGAGTATGCCCACAAACTCAACTTCTGCTAATGGTCCAAAAATAAGAGCGCTGTTCCGGATTACATTGCTGTATAAATGACTTATATGGACAAATCCAGCGCCTATCAGAATTATTTCATTTACAAGAATTATGCACAAAACAAAATATAACAAAAAAGGGACTTTTATTATTCGCTTATAATCAAGGGTGTGCAGTTTTAACAACACCATAAGCAAAGGTGCGACCCATATAATAATATGACAAAAATAAAACCGGATGGTATCAAACTCAAAAATATTGCGGCCTATTGCATCGATGGGAATAAGGGTTGCGCCAAGTCCGCTCATGATGCCCAGATAAAACATATAGTCTTTTAAAATTTTCTTTTTGGAAAGAAAAAACCATGGGAAAACCAAAACACTTACTATGCAAATATTTTCTGGCGTAATTGTTCTTATTGCCTGAGGCATCCATTCCTGATAAGAATCAAAAGCAAGTTTTAAAAAATGCAAAATAAAATTGGAAAGAAGAAGGCTGAATAGCACTATCCGGGAAGTTTTTTTGCTTTTATTTCGCAACAAAAAATAAAGACCCAGCAACAGTCCCAGGGCAAATGTTATGTATAGAAAATAATAAAAATTAAAATATTCAACCATTTTTTTTCTTTCTTTTATCTATATGTAAATTACTACGATATCTTTAAGTTCTCGTCAAAAATTATTTCTATAAATTGTTTTCCGTTACTTGGAAATGGTACCGGATTTTTTTGTTTGTTTTGTTGATATGGGCTGGAGTTCTTCTCTGAAAATCCCCATGACAATACTGTCGTGATATTTGCCTTCAACAAAGAACTGCCGCCGTAAAACACCTTCCTGCACAAAGCCCAGTTTTTTATAAATATGCAGCGCTTTATGATTTTCCGCATCAACATAAAGAAAGACCTTATGCATATTTAAGATATTAAAAGCATAATCAAGCCCTTTGAGCATGGCTGTTTCTGCCAGTCCCTGCCCCTGAAAGTTTGATTTGATAATGATTTGAATTTCTGCTGTGCGGTGAATAAAATTAATATCTATCAACTCGATAATTCCGGCAAATTGTCCGTCTGAATCTATAACAAAACGCCGTTCATAATCATCTTGTATGTGTTTATTGTACAGGATGGTCAATTCATCAAGAGATTCGTACGGTTCTTTAAACCAAAATGCCATTGTGTGACGTTCATTATCAATAGCGTGAATAAAAGGGAGATCTTTGCTTTCCAGTGGTCGCAGACTTAACTTCATTGTTTTTCCTAGTTTGATATATTTATAATATTGGAGCCAATAAATTTTGTCAATTGACCATTTTGTCACAAGCCAAATGAGCTTGTGGTTTTACTATTATCCCTTCCCTCTTTTTCCCATCAGCAACAACAAGAATATGGTTTTCGAATTTTATATGCTTTATAACTTCATCTTCATGTTCTGCTGGTAGACTGGCCAGGTAACTAAAATCACAATAGCCGTCATTATGTGTGGGGTTTATTGTAAAATATGCTATTCCCAAAGAAGTAATATTATGGAAAAAGTGACTGCCCTGGCTTGGTTCAACCTGAAAATTCTTTAATCCTGTTTCTATTATAACTCTTGCGCTGCTTATTTGCGGCCATGATACAGGAACTCCCAGCCAGGGGTCGCTTGATCCAAGCCTTCCTGGAACAAGCAGTATATAATTTAAATTTTTCGAAACCAGCCTGGTGTTTATTTCCTCAAGAGCAGCAGCTATTTTTATTGTTTGCGAAGGGTCAAAACTTTCAGGCTTGATGTAAACAAAATCAGAAATGTCTTTATACTTTCCGTTACCTAAAGCTTTTCTTGATTGAATTATAAGGTCTTCTTTTTCGTAGTTATCGATATGGAGATCAGCAGCCTCTTCTCCCTCAACAATGGGTCTTACCTGTAAAAAACTGAATACATGGGGTCGGGCTGGAGAGGCGCTTAAATTCACTGCAAATTCAATCTCAATAGGACAGTTCATTAAATCTTTTCCGGTTCCAAGAAGCGTTTGCAATATTTCAGCCAGGGGAAAAGCATTATATTTTAATATTCCTGCAAATGTTACGATTTTTGGACCTCTCGCATAAATATCATCTGTTATGGTCTGATTTTCCATATCATAAATGGAAGTCATATACTTAAATGAGTCTATTTTTTCTGCTTCTTTTATATCAAGAAGCGGGGTAGAGCTTTCCTCGTCTATTGAAGGGGTAAAGCTATGAGGAGAAAGATCAAGCGCATAGAATTTTTTTTGCCTGGTTTGCATTGTTGACTCAATTGAATAAAACTGGAGGATTTTCTCTGGGTATGGTGGACTGAACCTTACGCTATTACCTCCGCCAACAACAATTTTGCCAAGCCCTACAGATACTTCCACAATACCATCTTCTGTTTTTTCGCCTGTAATGGGGTAGTAGTTATACGATTTTGCAACACCGGAAAAATCAGGATGAAAATAGTTTTCATTTTGTTTTCCGGTAAGCTCCTGAATTACCACAGCCATTTTTTCTTCATCAATAACATTTTTTGTTACAGAGATGTAAGCTTTACTTTTTTTGGAATATGTAGAAGCATAAACACATTTTATTGCCTGTTCCATTTGGATGCATCTTTCGGAAAAGTCGTTACTATTGTTTGGAAGCATATATGTCGCGTATATCCCTGCAAAGGGCTGATACAATGAATCTTCAAGGAGACTGGAAGAGCGCACAGCAACAGGTACTTTTATAATATTCAGAAAAGCTTTTATATTTTCTCTTAAATATTCCGGAAGGGTTGCTTCAAGAAAAGATTTCAATATTATATCATCGGCATCTGAAGAGTAAGCTATGCTGTAAAGATTATTTTGCTCCATAAAGTCTTCAAAAACAGAAGTTGATATTACGATTGTTCTGGGTATTGTTATGTTTATCCCTTTATACTTAAATATAAGGTCTTTGTTTTTAAGTACTGAATTTATAAACGCAAGACCTCTTCCTTTGCCTCCAAGAGAGCCATCCCCTATTCTGGAGAAATAAACAAAGTCATCAAACTTGTTATCATCAAAACTTGCTATGGAACCTCTTCCTGTAAACTTGCGGTAGAGTTTGATTATATTTACAAGCTCTTTTTTTGTCTCCTCAAGCGAATCCTGAAAATCTGAAAGCTGTATTGGCTTAAAAATATCAGCAAGTGAAAATAATGCTCTTGCCCTAAGCCATTTTGAGAAACGGTTTTCGCGGATATGGGTCGCTATTGTTTCGCAGGTAATGGCTTCAAGTTTTTCCTGAAGCTCTTTAAGATTGCTTGCTTTATCAAATTGAACATTGTCCTTGTGAAATACAAAATCACCAAATCCATAACTTTCGATAATATATGTTCTTAGGTCTTTTAAAAGAGTTTCAGAATCTTTGCATATAAACGATGCATTGAGTTTTTTGGCTTCCTTTTCAAGCTCTATTTGAGCAGACTGCAAAAGTATTGGAACATCGTGGTTGTCTTCGCGTATGATTTTGCATAATTTGAGGCCTGCTTCCGGGTCTTCTTCTTTGTCCTTTAGGTTTGTTTTATAACCTATATCAGATATTATTCCCAAAATATTTTGTTTATATTGGTTGTAAAGAGTTACAGCTTCTTCCAGAGTTGTCGCGAGCAGAATTTTGGGTCTGCCTCTCATTCTCATATTTTTTTCATACTGATTTAACCCTTCTTCCATTATTCTTGTTGCCTGTTTGTAAAGCAGCATATAGATATTTGGAAGATAACTTGAATAATATCTGACGGAATTTTCTACAAGAATAATAACCTGCACATTGCCTGTTTCTACATCATCTTTAACATTTATTTTGTCTTCGATAAGTTTTACAATTGCAAGAAGCAGTCTGGTATTGCCCAGCCACGAGAATATATAATCTGCTTTGGTTGTTTCAAGAGCTTCCATCTGAGAATAAATATTTTTTGAAAATGGGCTTAACACAACAACCGGGATATCGGGATATGCTTCTTTTACCTTATCAGCAAAGTCAAAAACAAGCGCCCCTTTGTAGTTGAGCATACTTATTACAAGGTCATACTTGCTGTTTTTGAGCTTTAAAAAAGCTTCTTCTTCATTCAAAACATGGGTAAATCTTGGAGGCCGCCTGAGGTTTAATGATACATATTCCTGGAAAAGCTGCTCATCTATTCTGCCGTCCTCATCAAGCATAAATTTGTCATATTGGCTGCAGATAAGAAGTATATCACTGATCCTTTTCTGCATAAGTTTTTCAAATGGTGTTTCTTTAAAATTATATACAATACCTAAGTTATCATTCATTTTCTAATGATAATATTTCTTTGTTCATCTAGCAATAATTATTAACTATTTTAATATTCTGATTGGTGATATGGGAGTATAGTTGTACAGATTATTATGACATAAAATTGTTTAGATTTTCTTTTATATTACTCCAAAAAACATCTATTCCGTTTATTAAATTTTCCATTCTTTCCCATTCAAGTTGAAATCCGTATGCATGTCTAACAAAGTGTCTGAATTTTAAATATTCTTCTATTTTTATTTGCAAATCATTGCTGAATATTTGTTTTCTGTTTTCATCAGCTATAAAAGCTTTATCCAATAATTCCATATGCCATTTATTACTATCTGGCAATTTACCTTCATAATGTTTAATTATTAGTATTAATATATTCTCAAGCCCATTGTAAAATGAATGAAGAACCATTGATGCAGCTGATATTTCAATGAAGCCTGGTTTTTTTATTTTGCATAAATCAAATAATGGTTTAGCATTAACAATTAATTTATCAATTTGAGATATTTCATACAATAATTTTGCTTTTAAACCATTATCCAATTTTGACCACCTCTCCCAGTGAGTCTAAAAGATGATAAAAATCAATACGTAAATCAAAATCAACAAGGTCTACTTTATTTTCCAATTCTCTATCCAGAGATGCATATACTCTAAAAAATTTCTTTGGGGGTAATCCAGTTATGCCAATATCTATGTCGGAATTTTGATGTATTTTACCTGTAATCAATGATCCAAATAAAAATACATCTTTACACCCTTCGTTTTTGAGAAAATGTGTGGCTCTTTTTATATCATCCTGATACTTTTCAGGAATTTCATATAAATTCATATTTTTATTTTATCACAATGTGCTTTTATGTCAATGTATTTTTACGGGAATCCTGTGAAGTTTGCGCTTGTGACCGTTATGCGCGATATTGCTTTCTTGCGACTTCATTAGTCGCGATTTTGCTTTGTTTATAATCTTGACCGTATTATTTTAATTAATATTGTTGAAATTAAATAAATGTAGAACGGTATATTCATTGTGAATATTAGAGGCAATAAACGTTGTATCTCCGAATAATATCGCATAACGCATGTCGTTGTCGCAAAAAACTGGGGTTGGATTGAGTCTAAAGCTGATGGTATGTTGGGGTAGTACAGGGTGTGCCTGGTGAGAGGGGGAAGTTGGGGGCTAGTGGGTCTGGGGGAGCGGAATCGCTTGGTGAATCCCGGTCGCGGGCGCAACCGGAAACAGCGCTGCCTAGCGTATTTTAGCTGGCAGCGCAGATGCAGGTGAGAGCCCGCAGTTTGTGAATATACATCAGTTTATCAGCTTACATGTTGAAAGCCCGAGCGTTTTTTTGTGGCTAAGGCATGCGCTTAAAAAGGGGCGGATTTCTTGTTTTGGGGGTAAAAAAAGCTTGGTTTTTAACTAAATTAGCCTTAAAAAAGGCTAATCAGTCTAACTATTTTAATATTCTGCTATATATAGCCCCTTTATGGTCTTGACGAGTTTTGATAATAGGGTTAAATATGTGTAGGTAATTAAGATAATTATAATTATCTACTATTATATAAAAGACAAAAGGAGCTGATAGAATGAATAACCTTAATGATTTTATGGCAAAAATTGAAGCAAAAAATCCGGGAGAAGATTTGTTTATTCAAGCGGTTAGAGAGGTTGTAGAAAGTGTTTGGGAGACTTACATAGGTAATCCTCGTTTTGTAAAGAACAATATTTTAGAAAGAATGATTGAATCTGAAAGAATCATCATTTTTAGTGTTCCATGGGTGAACGATAAAGGCGAAGTACAAGTAAATCGTGGTATTCGTGTTCAACAAAATAGCGCAATCGGACCATACAAAGGTGGTATTCGCTACCATCCAAGCGTAACTGTTTCACAGTTGAAGTTTTTAGCTTTTGAACAAACATTAAAGAATTCATTGACAACATTGCCTATGGGTGGTGGTAAAGGTGGTTCAGACTTTGATGCAAAAGGTAAATCAGAAGGCGAAATGATGAGATTTAGCCAAGCTTTTATGCAAGAGCTTTTCCGCCATATTGGCCCACAGACTGACGTTCCTGCTGGTGATATTGGTGTTGGCGCGCGTGAAGTTGGTTATATGTTTGGTATGTACAAAAAACTTTCTAATCATTTTACTGGTGTTATTACAGGTAAAGGTTTAAACTGGGGTGGAAGTAAATTCAGACCTGAAGCTACAGGTTTTGGTTTAGTTTATTTTGCGCAAGAACAGCTTAAAACAAAAGGAACATGCTTTAAAGGTAAAAAAGTTGCGGTTTCCGGCTTCGGACAAGTATCTTGGGGAGCTGCGCAAAAGGTAACTGATTTTGGCGGAAAAGTTGTTACTTTATCTGGTCCTGATGGATATATCTACGATGAAGCTGGTGTAAATACAAAAGAAAAGTTTGAGTTCATGGTAACTATGAAAAATTCAAACAATAATCAAGTAAAAGACTATGCAGATAAGTTTGGAGTTCCTTTCTATCCTGGCAAGAGACCTTGGGAAGTAAAAGTAGATGTTGCTTTACCATGCGCTATCCAAAATGAGCTTAATGAAGAAGATGCTAAAAAACTTTTGGCAAATGGAGTTATTTGTGTGTCAGAAGGCGCTAATATGCCTTGTACTCCTGAAGCTATGCATTTATTCCTGACTGCAAAAATTCCTTTTGGACCTGGAAAAGCTGCTAACGCTGGTGGAGTTTCAACTTCATGTCTTGAAATGGCTCAGAATGCTACGCATTTACCATGGTCAGGCGAAGAAGTAGATGCTAAACTTCAGGCTATTATGAAAAATATACATGAACAGTGCGTAACTTACGGAAAACTGGCTGATGGCTATGTGGATTATGTAAAAGGCGCAAACATTGCCGGATTTATAAAAGTTGCAAATGCAATGTGCGATCAGGGTGTTGTTTAATTTAAAGATTTTGTTTAAATAAAAAAAGAGCTACCGCAAAAGGTAGCTCTTTTTTTAGATTTTTAGGTTAAGATCTTTGGAAGTAAATGTTTGATATTCAGGATTTTGATAAAACAGATTTTTATAAAAAAGTAAAAAGCATTATAGCGGAGATCCCTTACGGCAAAGTGTGTACTTACGGGATGATTGCGCTTCTGGCAGGCAGACCGCGAAATTCCCGTATGGTTGGCAGATTTTTATCATCAGGAATGGGGGATGACCTTCCTTGCCACAGAGTTGTAAATCATAAAGGGAGGACTGTGCCAGGCTGGCAAGAGCAAAGATTTTTGCTTAAGCAGGAAGGGGTGTTGTTTAAAGAAGATGGCAATGTTGATTTAAAATCTTGTTTGTGGGAATTTTTTATTGATTCTGAAAATGATTCCAAAAATTAATAAATATGATTATAAGCGCAAGTCGAAGAACAGATATTCCAGCTTTTTATTCAGAGTGGTTTTTAAACAGGATAAAAGAAGGTTTTTTATTTGTTCCAAACCCCAGAAACCCAAACCTGCTTTCAAGAGTAGAGCTTTCTCCGGAGAAAATAGAATGCATTGTTTTTTGGACAAAAAATCCTGCGCCTTTTATACCTCACCTTGATATACTGGATAAATTAAAATATTTATATTATTTTGAATTTACATTAACAGCTTATCAAAATGATATTGAAAAAAATCTTCCAGCAAAAGAAAAACTTATAACAACTTTTAAACAACTAAGCAGCAGGCTTGGCCCTGACCGTGTTGACTGGCGTTTTGACCCCATAATAATAAATGAAAAATTTGATATAGAGTGGCATCAAAAAAATTTTCGCAATATCTGTAGTGAAATTCATAAATATACAAATAGATGTATTATAAGTTTTGTTGATCCATATTCGCATATCAGCAAGTATTTTGCAGAACCAAAAGAAGAAGATGTTCATAAACTGGCAGCCAGCCTCGCTCAAATAGCAAAAGAATTTGATTTGCCGTTACTTACCTGCTCGGAACAAATTGATTTAAGTCCCTATGGGATTGCTCATTGCTCCTGTATTGATAAAAATAAAATAGAAAAACTTGCTGGATATTCCATTGACGCAAAAAAAGATCCAGGTCAAAGAAAAGCGTGTGGTTGTATTGAGAGTGTAGATATTGGAATGTACAATACATGCAGACATGGCTGCCTTTACTGTTATGCGACAACATCAGAAAAAAATGTTTTAAAGCAAGTGGAAAATCACAGCCAATACTCTCCACTGCTTTCAGGTTTCCCAAGCGGAACAGAAAAAATAACCACCCGCATTTCTTCCAGGAATAAAAATCAAAAGCTACTTTTTGATTGATGTGCCAGGGAGGTTAAACAAAATCACTTTTCAAGCGCGCTGATTTTGTTTACTCTTTGCTCGTGCCTTCCCCCTTCAAAGGCTGTTGCAATAAATTTCTCCAACATTTTTTCAACAGTGACATTGTGCTCGATCCTTCCGCCAAAAGCCAAAAAGTTCGCGTTATTATGAGCCTTGCTCATCTCTGCTGTAAGCAGATCGTGTACAACCGCGCATCTTATCCCTTTTATTTTATTCGCAGCTATGGAAATTCCAAGAGCTGTTCCGCAAAACAATATGCCGAAATCATAATTTCTTGATTTGAATTCATTACATGCTCTATTGGCAATGTCCGGGTAATCTACAGAATCTTCATTATATACGCCTACATCAGTTATTATGTGCCCGTTTTTTTCAAGGTATTTTTTTATTATTTCTTTTAGTTTAAATCCGCCATGGTCTGAGCCCAGTACAATTTTTTTACTCACTTTTAACCCCTTTTTCTAAAAATTTTGTTACTTCCTGTATTATTGCTGCTGTAAGTCCCCATATTATTATTTCTTCATAATTATAAACATATACTATTGTTTTTTTTATTGGCCACGACAAATGGTATTTTTCAGGAAGCCCAAGCTCTTTTGCCGGGAACAACACTTTTTCCTCACCAGACTCATTATAACATACAGATTTGGTTTCTGTTTCCAGTGAGTAAAAGTCAGGTTTTGTCTTAACAAAAAAACTGAATGGGACAGGATAAATCTTTTCAACTTCTTTTTTATTTGGATTAAGCTGCGAAAAGCTTTCTATTTTTATTTTTCCGATAAATACATCAAGAGTTGCTCCCATGTTTGCAACAAGATATCCAAAATGATTATCTATTTGTATTTTATCTTCCGGAATCCCAAGTTCCTCAGCTGTTTCGCGCAGGGCTGCGTCTTCTGGTGTTTTATCATTTAAGTCAATCATCCCCCCGGGAAAACAGATTTCTCCCCCCTGCCTTATGTCAAGAGCCCGCTTTTCAAGAAGAAGATATTCTATTCCATCAATATTTACAAAAGGGACTAAAACTGATGATTTAAAATTTTTATCGCGGCCTATAAGTATAGGTTTGTCAGGCGCTATATTAAGAAGTTTGTCGTAAAAATATTCCATAATTATTTTGCATTATCCCATATATTTTTTTGTGCGTTACAGTATTTTAAAAAGTTATTTAATTTTAGTATACTGCATTTTTTAAAAAATAAATGCTTTTACATAGCCACTCTTATTGAGCCAAACTTTTTCTGGCAATTCGCGAACTTGCATAATGCAAAATATCTATATATAATGAAAACTACATAATTAAGCATCTATAAATCTGTATGGAGGAAACCAATGAAAAAAGAAATCGTAAAAGCAGTCGCCGATAGTATTAGGTCGCTATCAATAGATATGATACAAAAGGCAAATTCAGGACATCCAGGGCTACCTATGGGGGCAGCGGAAATTGGAGCGCTGTTATTTGGAGAAGTCATGAACTATAACCCGCAGGATCCAAAGTGGATAAACAGGGATAGGTTCGTATTGTCAGCTGGGCATGGGTCAGCAATGCTTTATTCGCTTTTACATCTTTCAGGGTTTGACCTTACGATTGATGATTTAAAAAAATTCAGACAGATTGATTCAAAAACTCCGGGCCATCCGGAATATGGCCATACAGTTGGGGTAGAGACAACAACAGGCCCTTTGGGCGCAGGATTTTCCAATGCAGTAGGGATTGCGATAGCAGAAGTAATGCTTGCGGCAAAACTTAATACAGGGAATGCAAA
>Ga0131853_10000249_pt1 | contig 96835 bp, 106 predicted proteins | sample TergutLab28metaG_FD_92764 | JGI IMG/M metagenome (GOLD analysis project Ga0131853, IMG submission 92764) | Labiotermes labralis P1 segment gut microbial communities from Petit-Saut dam, French Guiana - Lab288 P1 (version 2) (version 2) | ecosystem: Host-associated > Arthropoda: Insects >...
TGCCCTCGCAATGACGTCACTTGAAAGAACGTCATTGCGAGGGCAATGATAAATGCATAGACGGGGATATAAAGCCCGAAGCAATCTAGTGATGTTTCTATATCGACGCAATTAGCCACTCCCTAAGATCAAAAGCAATAAATCTTTTATTCGCGTATATTCGCGCTATTCGCGGTTAAATGGTTTTATGTTTTGATGATTCTTGGATTCCAGGTCAAGCCCGGAATGACGGGTTGGGGGCTGTTGCTGTGTCTACAGTTTATTTACCTTTTTTTACCTATCACATTGAGTAAATAACTCTTCGCAATTTCTCGAAGCCGACTTTCCTTCTCGGCATCGAGAAATTTTTTTGCTGATTCCACATTAATGTAATTTTCGCACATGCCGGATGTATTTATGTTTGCTTTCCCCAAAATGCATTGGAAATTTCTGTTGTATATGCAGTATTCGCTTTTGCATTTCATTTACTGCACCCCCAGTTAACCGTATATCGTTAACTATTATATCATAAAATTCATGTTATGCAAATACGAATAACAATTCCCTATTAAACGGTTTATCATGGCGTTAACCATAAATCGTTATGCGGGGTGAGCAAATGGATACGCAAAATGCAGTTTCCAGAAGGATAAAACAGTTATGCAATGAGAAGGGGTTTACAATAAACGGTATTTCGGTGTTTTCTGCCGTTTCGCAAAGCACGGTTAATCATATAATTGCTGGTGACACCAAAAACCCCGGAATAGTCACAATCAAAAAGCTATGCGATGGCTTCGGCATTACACTGGGCGAGTTTTTTAGTACGCCGGAATTTGATGGGTTGGAGCAAGAGATAAAGTGAAGGTGGCTTGTATTTTCAAAGAGCTGCAGCCAGTTTACATCAATTACAGAAGATACATCGCTGGATTGCTTCGGGCTTTATATCCCCATCTATACATTTATCATTGCCCTCGCAATGACGTTCTTGAAGTAACGTGGCATCCTTGATGAGGCGGGGTCTTAGGCAATGTCATTGCGAGGGCAACGTCGTTATAAGTATCATGAATCATCAAGCCCGAAGCAATCCAGCTACGCAAATTTACATCAACAAAGATTTTCCTTGACATTTCCCGGCTTTGGTGATATAATGCCAGGGTATGCTTTGGGCATACGATTATTTTTTGCGGAAAGGAGGAGGAAAATGCCTACATTTAATCAATTGGTAAAAAAAGGTAGAGGACAAAAGGTGCGTAAATCTACTGCGCCTGCGTTGCAAAAGAGCCTTAATACGCTGAAAAAGCGTCGTTTTGATGCTTCCAGCCCATTTAAGCGCGGTGTTTGCACCAATGTTAAAACCGATAAGCCCAAAAAGCCCAATTCTGCCCTGCGCAAGATGGCTAGGGTGCGCCTATCCAACGGCATGGAAGTGACAGCCTATATCCCAGGCGAAGGCCACAACCTGCAAGAGCATAGCGTGGTGTTGATACGCGGCGGCAGGGTGCGTGATTTGCCCGGCGTGCGCTATCACATTCTGCGCGGCACGCTGGATACCGCCGGTGTTGCAAATCGCAAGCAAGCGCGCAGTAAATATGGCGCGAAGAGACCCAAGAAGTAATGTTTAAGAAATTTGCCTTGGTACTAGAGAGTGGGCTTTGGATGCGGGCGACCACAGGTCGCCCCTACGAGAGTCCCATGTAGGGGCGACCTGTGGTCGCCCGCATTTGCAGGCTTAGTCCCTAGTACCACGGCACCACAGGCCCACTTTTAGAGTGGGCGTGAGTACCTGATTAAGGAGGGAAGAGACGTGCCAAGAAAAGGACATGTTCCGAAAAGAGAGGTTTTAGCCGACCCGCTGTATAGCAGCAAGATAGTGACAAAGCTGATAAACACTATCATGCTGGATGGCAAAAGAGGCGTGGCGCAAGGCATAGTATACAGAGCTTTTGCCAAGGTGCAGGAGCGCAAGGGAACACCCGCGCTGGAGGCCTTTGAGGAGGCTTTGGCAAATATTATGCCGCAGCTAGAGGTAAAAGCCCGCCGTGTGGGCGGTGCAACATACCAAGTGCCAATGGAAATTCGCCCGGACAGAAGGCAGGCCCTGGGGCTGCGCTGGCTGGTGCAATACAGCCGCCGCCGTGGCGAAAAGACCATGGAAGAACGCCTGGCAGGCGAAATAATGGATGCCACCAATAGTGCCGGCGGTGCTGTGCGCCGTAAGGAAGAAATGCATAAGATGGCGGATGCTAACCGTGCTTTCTCGCATTATAAGTGGTAGTTACCCACTCACCCACTCCTGTCGTTTAAATTTGACGGGGATACCTTAGAAGGACAGAGGTGATTTTATGGCAACTAGACTAGAAGTTCAAATATGGCAAAGAGACAAGTTGTATTCATTACTAAAACTCCGTGCGGTTAATAAGGGTAACAAGATTATTGATTTGGATGAAATGATTAATGCAACTGAAGCTATGATGGATGCAGAAGATGTTGCTTGGGTAGAGAAAAAAATTGCCGAAGTTTATGGAAATGTAACATAATAGCAACAAAGAAGGAGTTGATTTGTTTTGAAAAAGAGAGAATACCCGCTGGAGAAAACCCGGAATATAGGTATTATGGCTCATATCGATGCGGGTAAGACCACTCTTACAGAAAGAATACTGTATTACACCGGCAAGACATATAAGATGGGCGATACCCACGAGGGCACGGCGGTTATGGATAGCATGGACCAAGAGCAGGAGCGGGGTATTACCATCAATTCGGCGGCAACAACCACATTTTGGCAGGACAACCGCATCAATATCATCGACACCCCAGGCCATGTGGATTTTACCGTGGAAGTGGAGCGCAGCCTGCGCGTGTTGGATGGTGCTGTAAGCGTGTTTTGTGCCAAAGGCGGCGTAGAGCCCCAAAGCGAGACCGTTTGGCGGCAGGCCGATAAATACAAGGTTCCGCGCCTTGCGTATGTCAACAAAATGGACATTATGGGCGCAGATTTTAAAAATGTTATCGGCATGATTAGAGAACGTCTGGCGGCCAATCCTGTGGCTGTTCAACTGCCCATTGGCGCAGAGGACCAGTTTTCCGCCGTTATCGACCTTATGGAGATGAAGGCTTACACTTTCGATGGCGACATGGGCGAAACTGTTATAGAAGGCGAAATTCCCGCCAATATGCAGGATGAAGCTGAAGCGGCGCGCATGGAAATGATTGAAGCCATTGCCTCTACAAATGACGATTTAATGGAAAAATTCCTATCGGACGAAGAGATTTCCGTAGACGAGCTAAAAGTGGCCTTGCGCCGTGCTTGCATCTCTACAGAGATTATCCCTGTTTTCTGCGGTAGTGCGTACAAGAAAAAAGGCGTGCAACTGCTGCTTAACGGCGTTGTGACATATTTGCCTGCCCCTACAGACATTGAGGCCATTAAAGGCATAGTACCCGGCGAAGAGGCCGAAGTAGAGCGCAAAGCCTCTGATGACGAGCCTTTCTCGTCTTTGGCTTTCAAAATTGTTAACGATGCCTTTGTAGGCAAACTGGCGTTTTTCCGCGTGTATTCCGGCACTTTCGAGAGCGGCAACTATATTTACAATGCCACAAAAGATAAAAAAGAGCGTGTTAGCCGCATTTTCCTAATGCATTCCGACAAGCGCGAAGAAGTGGCCAAGGTTTATGCGGGCGATATTGCCGCCGCGGTGGGTCTAAAATCTACCACAACAGGCGACACATTATGTGTCGAGAATAACCCTGTAATACTAGAATCTATGAACTTCCCAGAGCCTGTTATCCATGTTGCCATAGAGCCCAAAACCAAGGCTGGGCGCGACAAAATGGGTATAGCCCTGAGCAAGCTTGCAGAAGAAGACCCCACCTTTAAAACCTATACTGACCACGAGACGGGTCAAACCATCATAGCCGGTATGGGCGAGCTGCATCTAGAGGTTATTGTAGAGCGGCTGCTGCGCGAATTTAAGGTAGAGGCCAATGTGGGCAACCCACAGGTTGCATATCGCGAGTCTTTCCGCAAAGCTGTGGATGTAGAAGGCAAATATGTTAAGCAATCTGGCGGTAAAGGTCAGTTTGGCCATTGTAAAATTAAATTCGAGCCAACCGATGCAAACGATGCCGAAAATGCCTTTATCTTTGAAAACAAGATTGTGGGCGGCGTTATTCCCCGCGAATTTATTGCCCCCATCGAGGCCGGCGTTAAAGAAGCCATGCAAAGCGGCATTATTGGCGGATACCCCGTGCTTGGCGTAAAAGCCACCCTATACGACGGCAGCTTCCACGAGGTGGATTCATCCGAAATCGCCTTCAAAATCGCTGGTTCTATGGCCTTTAAAGAAGCCATGCGCAAAGGCGATGCCGTGTTGCTGGAACCTATCATGAAGGTAGATGTTACCGTGGCAGAAGAATATATGGGCGATGTTATAGGCGATGTAAACTCCCGCCGTGGCCGCATAGAATCCACAGAAACCCGCAGCGGTGCAATGGTTGTGCATGCATATGTGCCTCTGGCAGAGATGTTTGGCTATTCTACCCGCCTGCGCTCTATGACCCAGGGCCGCGGCGTATATGCCATGGAAGTGCATCACTACGAGCAAGTGCCAAAGAGTGTGATGGAAAAAGCAACGCTAAAAGGCGGCAACTAAAAAAAATTAGTACTTGCAAAATTATGGATAAGTAGTATAATGATTATATCGAAATGCGATAAGGTTAATTAAGGAGGAAAAACAAAATGGCAAAAGCGAAGTTTGAAAGAAACAAGCCCCACGTTAATATCGGCACCATCGGTCACGTTGACCATGGTAAAACCACATTGACGGCTGCTATCACAAAGACACTTCATCAAAGATACGGCTTGGGCGAGATTGTAGACTTTGACAAGATTGACAAAGCACCAGAAGAAAAAGCAAGAGGCATAACCATCAGCTCTACTCACGTTGAGTACGAGACCCCTAATCGCCACTATGCCCACGTAGATTGCCCGGGCCATGCCGACTATGTTAAAAACATGATAACAGGTGCGGCGCAAATGGACGGCGCGATCCTTGTGGTTGCTGCTACAGATGGCGTTATGGCTCAAACAAACGAGCATATCCTGCTTGCGCGTCAGGTTGGTGTTCCTAAAATCGTTGTATTCATGAACAAATGTGACGTAGCAGACGAAGACTTGATCGAACTGGTTGAAATGGAAATCCGCGAAGCTCTTGACAAGCAAGACTTCCCGGGCGACGACACACCAATCATCAAGGGTTCTGCGCTGCAAGCTCTTAACAACCCGGAAGGCGAATGGGGCGACAAAATTGTTGAACTTTTCGAGCAAGTTGACGAATATATCACAGAGCCTGTGCGCGAAGACGATAAGCCTTTCATGATGGCTATCGAGGACGTATTCACAATCTCTGGCCGTGGTACTGTTGCTACCGGTCGTGTAGAGCGCGGTACGCTTAAAGTACAAGACGAGGTAGAAATCGTTGGTCTTACAGACGAAAAGCGCAAAGTTGTTGTTACAGGCGTAGAGATGTTCCGTAAGCTCCTTGATTTCTGCCAATCTGGCGACAACGTGGGTCTTCTTCTGCGCGGCGTAGCCAGAACGGATATCGAGCGCGGCCAAGTTCTTGCAAAGCCAGGCTCTATCACAGCTCACACAAAATTCAAAGGCCAGGTATATGTACTGACCAAAGAAGACGGCGGCCGTCATAGCCCATTCTTCAACAACTACCGCCCACAGTTCTACTTCAGAACCACAGACGTGACAGGCGTTATCACCCTGCCAGACGGCGTGGACATGTGCAAGCCGGGCGACAACATCGAGTTCACAGTTGAACTTATCACCCCTATCGCTATCGAGCAAGAGCTTCGCTTCGCTATCCGCGAAGGCGGCAGAACTGTTGGCTCTGGCGTTGTTACATCAATCATCGAATAGTTTTTTAGTAAAGACCTATAAAACAAGCCGCCAGCTATGCGTTGGCGGCTTGTAGTAGTTGGAGGAACTAATGCGAAATTTCAAGATTATCTTAATCACGGCTTTGGGTATTTTGCTTTTGGGTATGGGAACTTTCTTTGCCCATGCAGAAGAAGTTGCTCCTTGGTTTTTCATGATGATGATTATGCTTGTTTGTGCTGCGGCTTGGGTTTTGTTGGGCTATTTTCCTAAAAAATGGCTATTTGCTATCATTTTCGTCATTATGGCTGTTACGCTAGCGGGGCTTTTCTTTGTGCCTTATGATAATATTGGCCACGTGCAAAATCAAATTATACTCCCCTTTTTCATTGTGTCGTTTCTAATATTGACATTTTTTGGCGTGAGACATCAAAAGAAGCATAATCCCTCAAAATCTTTTTTGTGGCAAGCACGGTTGATTAAAGCAGATAATGTTGACATGAAAGATGAAATTGAACATTACAGCACTTTGCCATATATTTTTAACGGCTTTATGGATGTGCCAAAATTAACCGATGGTGATATCCATCTTGTTTGCACCCACAAAATTCCCGCTGATGACGACAAGGGCTTTGTGCCTTCGTATGAATTTGATATCTATTGGAATAGCGAGAAGGTAGGCGAAATCCGCCTGCGCATTGGCTATACGGATTGGCTATATTTTAGCGGACAAGTTGGGTATGAAATTACAGAGACGCACCGCGGCAAAGGTTATGCTTTGCGGGCTTGCCGCCTGCTTGTGCCCGTGGCGCGATTTCATGAAATGAACAAGCTGCTAATCGCTGTAGACGATGGCAACAAGGCCTCATACCGCGTTTGCGAAAAGCTGGGGGCGCGGTTTGTGCGCATTGCAGAGTTACCCAAATGGCACGATATGTACGAGGAAGGGCATAGGTATATGAATATATTTGAATGGGATTTGAATGATTATGAAATTTGAGGATTTTATGGACGTGCCGACTCTGACTGACGGCATTATAACGCTTGTATGCGTTAAAAAGCATCACACAGATTTCTATGGGGATTGGATACCCGCGTATGAATTCGAGATTTGCGTAGGGGATGACAGGATCGGCAGTATTCGCCTGCGGATTGGCCATTTTAAAGCGGTATACTATAGCGGTCACATTGGCTATAAGGTTGACGAGGGGCATCGCGGCAAGGGCTATGCCGGTCGTGCCTGCAAGCTTCTTGCACCTGTAGCGCGTCATCATGGGATGACAAAGCTTTTGATTACAAATAATGTCGGCAATGCGGCCTCGTATCGTGTCTGCGAGAAGCTGGGGACGAAATTTATACGTAAGACAGAACTGCCGGATTGGCATGATTTATACAAGGAAGGTCAACGATTTGCCAATATATTTGAATGGGATTTGATGGAAAATGGGGATTGACAAAATGGTTCAAAGCGAGATTGCGTATTACAACGCCCTGCCCTGCGTGTTTAACGGCTTTATGGATGTGCCAGAGCTGACCGATGGGGTTATAAGCCTAAAATGCACCGAAAAAGTCCCGGCAAATCCAAAAGAAGGCAAAGTACCGATATATTGGTTTGATATACGCAAGGGCGGCGAACAGGTCGGCGGGATTTTGCTGCGCATTGGCTACAACGAGGAAATATATTACAGCGGCCACATAGGCTATGGTATTGATGAGGCCCACCGCGGCAATGGCTATGCCATGCGGGCTTGCCGCCTGTTAGTGCCCATGGCGCGGCATCATGGCATGGGCAAGCTAATTATCACTAATGACATAGCAAACGATGCCTCCCAAAGGGTTTGCGAGAAGCTGGGGGCAAGGTTTATACATACGGCGGATATCCCAAGGTGGCATCACGAGTATGAAGAGGGCTTTCGTCATATGAATATTTTTGAATGGGATTTGGATACGGCGCGGCAATCTGGTTTCAGCGCGACATCGTAGGGAGTGCATTAATGCACTCCGTTATTGACAACGTGATTTCGGAATGGATAAATCCATCCCCTACCAAAAACCATTTAACCGCGAATAGCACGAATATACGCGAATAAAAGATTTACTGCTTTTGATCTTATTCGCGCCTATTCGCGCTATTCGCGGTTAAAATCTTTTGATTTTTTATTTCGCGGTTAATCTAAAAGTTTTTGAGGAAAAATTTTGACAAAATGGGTCTGTTTCTGGTAGACTTTAAGGTGGGGTTTGAAATTACACAAGGACTGTCAGGAGGATTTACGACAATGCACAATGAAAATGTAATGGACAAGCTACGCGAAGAATGTGGCCTTTTTGGTATTTACAAACAAGATACAGAGGGCAGCCACCTGGCAGCACAAACATATATTGGCCTTATGGCTCTGCAACATCGCGGGCAAGAGGCCTGCGGCATCGCCGTCAGCCGTAACCGCGAGATTTTCTTTCATAAAGACATGGGGCTGGTAGAAGAGGTCTTTAACGACAAAATTATTGCCGAGCTAACAGGTAATATGGCGGTTGGGCATGTGCGCTATTCTACGGCAGGCAGCAAAAAGTCCAAGGAAAATGCCCAGCCCCTGGTGTTGAATTACGCAAAGGGACAGCTGGCTATCTGCCACAACGGCAATATTGTAAACGCCGACGTGCTACGCAAGGAATACGAGCAGGGCGGCGCGATTTACCAAACCACCACGGACACCGAAATTATCGCATACACCATAGCCCGTCAGCGCATTGGTGCGGGTTCCATAGAAAATGCTGTTTTTAAGGCCATGAAGATACTGCGCGGTGCGTATTCGCTGGTTATTATGAGCCCGAACAAACTGGTGGTAGCGCGAGACCCCCATGGGCTGCGGCCTCTGTGCTTTGGCATGAAAGAAGACGGCAGCTTTGTATTTGCATCAGAAAGCTGCGCGCTGGATGCTGTGGATGCGGAGTTTATACGCGAGGTGCGGCCGGGTGAGGTTATAGTGGTCGAAAATGGCGTAATGCGTGAGCTAACCGACCATTGCGGTACAAAGCCTTCTAATCTGTGCATTTTCGAGTATATATATTTTGCCAGACCGGATTCTACCATACACGGTCAGTTGGTCAACGATTCGCGGCGTATTTCGGGCAAGCTGCTGGCGCAGAAATACCCTGTAGAGGCCGATATTGTGACAGCCCTGCCCGACAGCGGCGTGCCGGCCGCCATAGGCTTTTCGGAGGAATCCGGCATAACCTATGTGGAAGGATTTGGGAAAAACCGCTACGCCGGGCGGACTTTTATACGTCCCGACCAGTTATCCCGAGAACAGGCCGTGCGCATGAAGCTAAATCCGGTGAAGAAATATGTGGAGGGCAAGCGCATTGTGGTTGTTGATGATTCTATTGTGCGTGGCACAAATACGATTATAATCGTGAAAATGCTGCGCGAGGCAGGGGCAGCAGAGGTGCATCTGCGTATTGCATCGCCGCCGTTTTTGTATCCCTGCTATTATGGTACCGACGTGCCAAATTCTGACCAACTGCTTTACAAACATAGTGTTAAAGAGGTTTGCAAGGTGATTGGCGCGGATTCGCTGGCCTATTTAGATTTGGAAGATTTGCCCAATATCGCACCGGATGTGCGCGACACAGGCTTTTGCACCGCTTGTTTTACGGGTAATTACCCTGTTTTGTAACCTTGGAGGAATAAAATGGAAGCGACCAAGCAACGTGAAATTGACATTACGAAATACTATATAGAAAAGATGGCGGTATTGATTGCAAAGCGGCCAAAGCCGCCTGTCGCGCTGGTTATCACCCATGGCTGCCAGATGAATGGGCGGGATTCTGAGAAACTGCGCGGGATGCTGGTTGCAATGGGTTATGAGGTTGCAGAAGGCGACATTGCAGATCCAGATTTGGTAATTTTTAACACATGCTGCGTGCGAGAAAATGCAGAAAATAAGCTTTATGGCAATTTGGGGCGATATAAAGAGCAAAAGCGTAAAAACCCAGGCATGAAGCTGGTTTTGTGCGGTTGCATGATGCAGCAGGATGTTGTAGTTGACAAAATTATGCAAAGCTACAGTTATGTGGATGTGATTTTTGGTACGCATAATATCTATCGCTTTCCGGAATTGCTGCATAGTAATTTTGTAACCGAAAGTAATATTGTTGATATATGGAAAGACGCCGAAGAAATCGTGGAAGACCTGCCCAGCATACGTCAGTTTCCATTTAAAGCATCTGTAAACATAATGTATGGCTGCGATAATTTTTGTACTTTCTGCATAGTGCCCTATGTGCGCGGCAGAGAGCGCAGTCGCAGACCCGAGGATATTTTGGACGAAATACGCAGCCAAGTGGCTGATGGCGTGACAGAGATTATGCTGCTTGGGCAAAATGTGGATTCCTATGGCAAGGGTGTCGGCTCGAATTTTGCTGAATTGCTACACAGGGTTGCAGAAATTGATGGTGTCAGACGCATACGCTTTACATCCAGCCATCCAAAGGATGTGTCCGATGAGGTAATTTTTGCAATGCGCGATTTGGATAAGGTCTGCAAGCATCTGCATCTGCCTTTCCAGGCGGGTTCCACCCGGGTTTTAGAAGCCATGAATCGCGGGTATACTAAAGAGGGTTATCTGGATTTGATTGGCCGCCTAAAGGCCGCAATGCCGCAGATCGCTATAACCACGGATATTATGGTTGGTTTTCCCGGGGAGACCGAAGAGGATTTTGGGCATACGCTGGATGTGGTCCGCCAGGCGCGCTTTGCGGGAGCTTTCACATTTTTGTACAGCCGCAGACAAGGTACGGCGGCAGATTCAATGTCATGCCAAGTACCGGAAGACGTGATGAAACAGCGGTTTGACCGGCTTTTGACAGAGGTAAACGCTATCACTAGCGAAGTCGCTCTGGGAAAACAAGGAATGATACTTCAAGTTGTGCCAGAAGTGGTTGGCAAGCACGGGATTTTAAATGGCAGGGCTGATGATAATTCGCTGGTGCATTTTGCCGGAAGCACGGATCTTTTGGGCGTTCCCGTAGATGTAAAAATCACAGAGGCTCGCACATTTTATTTGAACGGAGAGATTGTAAATGGACACACAGTATTATGAAAAGGCCGTGGAGCTTGGAAATATGATTTTGGCCTCGGAGACTTCGTTGCGTCTGGCGGACGCGAAAGCCGCTTACGAAGCGGATGCAGCGGCACAAGAAGCCTATGCGCAATACAATGAGTATCATAATAATACGAGAATCGCGCAGCAGGGTGGTTTATTAACTAGGGAGCAGTATCAGGAAGCCCTTGGCAAGCTAGTAGAAATGGAAATTGCTGCTAAAAAAATACCCGCTGTACAAGAATATCTCAATGCACAGGAAGATTATGACAATTTTTCCAATTCTGTGGTAGAAATGTTAAAGCATACAATTGCCTATAAAGAGACAAAATCAGGCGGTTGTGGCGGTTGTGGAAGGCATTAAAGGCGGTGATATTTGGTGGACTATTCGCCCATGATGCGGCAATATTTGGAAATAAAAGAGGCTCATAAGGACGCACTGCTGTTTTTTAGGCTGGGCGACTTTTATGAGCTTTTTTTCGACGATGCCCGCGTGGCCTCGGATGTGTTGGGTTTACACCTGACTTCGCGTGAGACGGGGCGCGGCAAGTGCCCAATGTGCGGTCTGCCGCATCACGCTGCCGAGGACTATATTTTGCGGCTGGTGGAGGCCGGACACAAGGTTGCGCTATGTGAGCAAATCCCGGGCGGCGAGGGCAAAAAGGGCGAGCTGATGGAGCGAAAAGTGGTTCGTATTTATACACCTGGCACTGTTTTTGATGATGCTGACAGTACCAGTAACTACGTCGCTGCTATTTTCGCTATGACCGATACGTCCTTTGGCCTAGCCTATGCAGATGTGACCACAGGCGACTTTTACGCGGCCAGGCTTGGCTCTACGGACAAGCTGGTGGACGAGCTTCACAAAATTCGGCCGCGCGAAATCATTACAAACCCTGATTTTCCGCGGATTGCTGATATCAAATCAGATATTGGCATTGTGACTAATGATTATCATTTTTGGGCATTTTTGTATGATTTTGCCCACGAAAAACTAATATCTCATTTTGGTACTGATAGTATCAGATCTTTCGGATTGTCTGACGAGCATGCTATAAGCGCGTCTGGCGCGCTGTTGCAGTACTTACACGAAACACAGCAAAACACTTTGTCGCATGTCAATAAAATAACGGCCTACACACCATCGGACTTTCTGATTTTGGACAGGCATACATTCCGCAATTTGGAGCTAACCGAAACCTTGCGCGAAAAAGATACTGTGGGTACACTTTTTTGGGTTATGGACCAAACCAAAACCCCTATGGGTAAGCGTCTTCTGCGAAAATGGCTAGAAAGCCCGTTGGTGCGGATTGGGGACATTGTTACGCGGCACGACGCCGTTGCCGAATATGCCGAAAACCCGGTCCAACGTGCAGATATGCGGGCCACCCTTGCCAAAATCGCTGATATAGAGAGGCTTTGCGGCAAACTCACCTATTGGCGTGTCACAGCGCGAGATTTTGTGGTGCTAAAGCAGTCCATCGCCGCTATTGCTGATGTAAAGCGGCTTTTGGGCGGCACGAAATCTACCCTCAATACATATTTTTGGGATAATTTGGATGGACTTACTGATGTGCATGACAAAATCCAAAAAGCTCTGGCCGAGACGCAACCCGCCAATTCAAGCGAAGCCGGGATTTTTTCCGATGGCTACAACGCGGACCTGGATGCCGCCAGAACAGCTAAAAATAAATATCTACAGGCTCTTGCCAATCTGGAGCAAGCTGAAAAACAATCGACAGGCATTAAGGGCTTAAAAATTGGCCAAAACAAGATTTTTGGCTATTACATAGAGATTCCAAACAGCCAGCATAATGCTATACCCGCCCATTATCAGCGCAAACAGACGCTTTCCAGCTGCGAACGCTATGTTACTGACGCGCTTGTGCAACTTCAAGTTGATATTTTAACTATAACTGATAGTATCACACAAATTGAGCAACACTTGTGGCGCGATTTGCGCAAAGAAATTGCGCAAGAAGTACCCAGAATAAAACTATCAGCGCATATGTTGGCCACTATCGATGTCTTGCAATCTCTGGGAGAAATTGCAAATAATTACAACTATGTGCGCCCGCATATGAGTGCAGATGGTGCAATCGATATCAGAGACGGCCGCCACCCTGTTGTTGAGCGGCTCTCAGACGATAGCTTCATTCCCAATGACACTTATTTAGATAATTTTGGCAACAAAATATGCATCATCACAGGGCCCAATATGGCCGGAAAATCAACATTTCTTAGGCAGGTTGCCCTTATTTGCATTATGGCACAGATGGGTAGCTTTGTTCCGGCCAATGCCGCTAGGCTTCCCATATGCGACCGCATTTTTACCCGCGTAGGCGCGTCGGACGACCTTTCGCGCGGCCAATCTACCTTTATGGTCGAAATGAATGAGACAGCAAATATACTCGCAAATGCTACACACAGAAGTCTTATTGTGCTGGATGAAATTGGTAGGGGCACGGGTACTGTAGATGGATTTTCTATTGCATTGTCAATTGTGGAATATATTTCCAGAGAAATTTCTGCCAAAACCCTCTTTGCCACGCATTATCATGAAATCACCTCAGCCGAAGGCAAAGTGCCCGGCATTGTAAACTATCGCATGCAGGTGCAAGAAAACGGCGAAAACATCACATTTTTGCGCAAAATTGTGCCCGGTGGTGCGGATAAATCCTATGGCATCCATGTTGCAAAGTTGGCGGGGCTGCCGGCTGCCGTTATCGAACGTTCTCTCCAAATTCAGCAGCAATATGAAACCGGCAGTATCTTTTCGAACAGGCATGTTCCTACCCAAAAGCCGGACATCGATGCAACAAACATCGAAGCATCAGGCGTTGACCGAATTTTCCTAGAGGAAAGGAGAGTCCGTCCATGACCAAAATTGTCGTAATCTGCGGTCCTACGGCCTGCGGCAAGACCCCAAGCGCAATCCATCTGGCGCAGATGTTAGACGGAGAAATAATCTCCGCGGACTCCATGCAAATTTACCGACAAATGGACATTGGCACCGCCAAAGTTACTAGGGACGAGATGCGCGGCATCCCGCACCACCTTATTGATGAGCTTTCTCCCGATGATGACTATAGTGTCGCCGTTTTTAAGAATCGCGCAAAGGGGCTGATTGAGAACATCGCTGGCCGTGGCAAAATGCCCATTATCTGCGGCGGCACGGGCTTTTACATCAACGCGCTGCTATATGATGCGGAATTCGAGGTCGAAATTGACAGCGACTGGGAATATCGCCAGCATTTAGAATCTATTGCAAAAGACAAGGGCGCGGAACATCTGCACAATATGCTAAGGGATATCGACCCCGAGGCCGCAAAATCAATAGATATAGGTAATGTGAAACGCGTGGTGCGTGCGCTAGAATATTTTAGGCGGCACAACGCACTAATTTCGTTGCACAACCAGCAGCAAAAGGAGAAGCGTCAGAAGCCCGCCTACGACGCACAGATCTTTGTGCTGCATGGCGAGCGCGCCGCGATGTATGACCGCATTAATCGCCGCGTGGACAGGATGGTGGATGCCGGCCTTGTGGAAGAGGTGGCCGCCCTGCTGGCAGCGGGCTATTCGCCCAACCTACCATCCATGCAGGGGCTGGGCTATAAAGAAATTGTGAAATACTTGCAAACTGATTATGACCTGGATGCAGCCATAACCGCCGTAAAGCGCGGTACAAGGCACTTTGCCAAGCGGCAGCTCACTTGGTTTCGCCACCAGCTGTCTGGCCTGCCTGTGCATTGGGTAGATATTGATGAATTTGGCGATAACGCGGCAATTGGTGAAGAAATACACAAAATTTTGCAAGGCGTTATATAATATGACGTGCAGCTGTCAGATTATGCGTTATATTATATATGTACACATAGGCTAGTTCCGTACGAAGGAGGAAAAAGCGGATGCCTGAAAAGCCAGCAAAACCCCAAGTAGAAGAAGTTATTGTAGATGTTCTTAGTAATGATGCGTTAGAAAATGCTTTAGACTTTGTTGCGTTTTTGCGCGCAAATAAATTATCGCCTAGGTGGGCTTCTTTGAACTCATGGGCTGTGAGCTACAAAAATCAACAAATATGCTACATAAGACTATCTGGCACCGCACACTACCATAATTTGGAATATGGATCATGGCATATTAACCATGTAAATTATGGGCAGACCAATCTCGTAGGAGATGATAACAAGCAGTTCATTTCCGATGAAAAGCTAAAAGATATGGTTTGGAGCAATGTAAAATATTGCATAAAATGCTACAACTGTAAGACAGGTAATATCGTGGCAGTTCTTGGAAAGCAATTTGATGAGGTGTGTCACAGCTGGCTTATGATGAAAAATCCCGATGTTAACGCAATAAGCTGTGCAAAAAGAATAGTGCTAATGAGGAAACAAGCAATTGCTAATACAGGAAAAGTGTAGGTTGTCCGTATTTTCAATGTTTTTGGACTATTGTACATTGTTCACCATTGTCATATATAGTGCTGTATAATTACGAATAAAAGGAGCTATAAGTATATGGAAAAAGACTTGACATATGTCTGCAGCTATTTGAAAGGACTTATCGTTCCGTATCCTACTGATGATTTTATTATCGCAGAACCTTTCAGGTATGGTTTGGCGAATGATGAGTTAATCGAAGGAATCGCAGCATTCCGTATATTTTTGCATGAACTTTATGACAAATTAGCTACTGATAGAAATAGGTTTGATGTAGCGAAAGGCAAGAAATACGACCCTGAATTAGGAGAAGACTCTATTTATAAATGCTTTCCGGTAATAAATGACATTGCTGTGGTGCTATCAACTTTGGGCACTTACGGAAGGCTTGAAGTCGAACCAAGAAATGAGTTAATCGTTAACGGCAATGATTTACTTACGCCTTTAAGCACTACAAAGCCACCGGCGATGAATAAAATCAGCAACAAACGAAAAATGGAGATATTTGATTACTTAGCCGACATAGGTTTTCATTTTGAAGATCTTAACATTTCTGAAAATATTGACTTTTCAAAAATCGGAACTTTTAATGTCACATATGAAAATGATGATTCTGTAATTTTAGGACTCAAGCTTATTGCAGAGGCAAAAAATAATATAAAATCCGGTTATCAAAAATTCATGACTACATTTATGCGTGGAGACTATTACCCGCTCGCAAATGCAACTCCTAAAGCACATACTGCAAGTGCCAGCGAGTTTGCTAGTTCCCAGTCACTAGAAATAAGGGATTGGATTATTGATATTGAAAAATTGTTAGTGAACAAGGGCTGCAAAATCTCTTGCTTTTTCCTGAGTAATACTAATGGCGATGGTTCTTTTAGCTATATCTCGCAAAAAGGCAAAAAAACCGTATGCAGAGTTGCAATGGGAGTAACAGGCAGCTTAGTGGAAATTCGGGGCAACCACTTCATTAATAAACAGAATATATTACCTGAACTTCCTGAAAATATGTTAAGCGTTGTTAAAAGCGGTAGATGTGGAAGATGCGCGGAGGGTAATCCTAACTTTAAAAGCTGCAGACACGGAGGGCCTTTTAAGTTCACATATAACGGCGAGAACTTAGAAAGATGTGCTTTTGGGGGATATGTTTTTAAATTAAATAACTCGATGGAGCGTGAATTGATTAAAAGATGGATTGAAATGGAGCTAGATGTGTAGGCCGACCCAGTATTATCAACATTTTCAGGTTGTTGTACATTAGACTTGTCCAATAATGACATATTCACTACTGCACAATTGATTAACAATGTTAGAATATAGTGACGGAGGAACGACAGATGCCGCCAAAAAATGATTTGTTAGGCAACCTTGACAAGATACACACAACAGAGCTGGGCATGATACGAATAAAGAAAAACCTAAACCTAGATGTTGAGGATATTATTGCGTGGTGTAGAGACAAAATTAAAAAAGCTGATGACATAGTAAGAAAAGGCAAAAATTGGTATGTAGCTATTGATGACTCTATAATAACAATCAATGCAAACAGATTCACAATAATTACAGCACACAAAAAGAGCATGCGGGGATTTGCAGATTTGCGCGCATTGCCGGAAGAGCCATGAAAAGGGCTTGGAGATAGATATATGCCCGGCAAATACAATAGACTTGTCCAATAACCTATGTTGAACCAATTTCTCGCAAGCGTAATTTTTTGCGCTCTTTGCAAAAAATTTTTGCTGGTAGACGTTTTTCAGGTGGTTTTCCTGAAAAACATTGAGAAGAAAAAGCGACAGAGAAATTGTGTGAAGCAGGTTAGTGGATATGTCTAATGAGGGGTGACTTGTGGTGGGTTTGTCATCCTGAGCCCTTCGTTGCCTCAGGGTAAACTCCGCGAAGAATCCTTAACTTCGTTCAGGATGACAGACAGAGACTTATTTTGGCGATATTGCCTTCAAATCAGATTGACGTGAGCCCAGAATGACAGTTTGTGGAGGCTGTCCTCCTAAAGACACGGCAATCTGATTTTACAAAAATACCGCCAGCTATCGGGCGGCATAGAGCCGCCTCTACGGGTTTCTTGGTTCTTTATTCTAATGAGAAACCCGTACATTTGTAGGGGCGAGCTGTGCTCGCCTGTTATCTTGGTAGTGTTTTTGTTAATCAGATTGCAGTATCCTAAAGAAAAGCATAGTTGAATTTTGCCGTATTTTGTGGTATGATGCGCATAAAGCAGAATTAGGGGAGGGAGTGGCATGGAATATATTTTTTCTTTCTTTGTTAGTGTCCTTGCCACTTCAATCGGTGTTGCATTTGCGCTTGTAGGTCAGCATTGGTACGAAAACCGAAAGAACCTCAAAGAAGCAGAATATCTTAAAGCAAAAATGAAAGCCGAACTGGAAGTAATAAAAGATACCATTGCCGATATCCACAAAGGGGGCAGCAAATTGCTGCTTTCGCCCATAAAAATGCCTGTTTATCATGGAGCTGTCAGTTCGTTAAAAATTGTGCTTTTAAGTATATATGACTGGTACGAAGAATTGCTGCGTTTATATGAAACCCTGGAAACATACAATGCATGGCATGAGCTAAAAACAAAAAGGGCATTGGATAACGACAAGCTCCTTCCTGAAATAGGGGAAATGCTATTAGCTATTGAGAAAGAATTGTTAGACCACGGGGACATTAGTGATGTTAGTTCGCAGATTTTACTAAGCGAAGAGGATATGATTGATGGGCTATTTGGCGGTGATGTTTTCGCTGACGAAGAAGCTCCGGATAGCTCACTAGAAGATGAGATTAAAGGCGAAATAGGAAATATGATTTCGATATTGGATCTAAACCGTAAGTCAACCAGAATAAAAGGGGGTAAAATAAGATGAGAAATAACAAAAATAGCGCTACAGAAAAAAAGATTTTCGGAATTGATATGAGCCCTAAAATTCTTGATGTATTCACAGCCCAAGAGCGATTTACCCCCACAGAGATGCAGAAAAAAATGGAGGAACTGATTTACGATAACCTTGGCGAAGTATCATCAGACCATATGGGGGAGATAAATCAATGGGATGAGATAGACAGGGCATACCCTCAAAATACAAGAATGCTGGTAATAGGCAACGAAATTTGTGGATTTTGGACCTTTTTGGTGCTTACCGATGAATATTTCGATAGGGCGAAGCAAGGGAAGCTGCATGAAGCCGATATTACTTTGCAAGTGCTGGATGACATGAAAACATCAAAAGAACATAAGGGCTATTTTCTTGATATCGTGGTTTCTCCTAAACATAGAACAATGAAAAACTTTTTGATGCTAATGAGTGCTTTTATTGAACAGCTTGAAGTATACGCCGAAGCAGGAAATTTCTTTGTAGAATGGTGCGCCAATGGATATTCGGATGCGGGCAGGAAATTATGCCAAACATTCGGGTTGGAGTATGTATGCGACCACGAGCAGGAGGGTGAGGGCGAAATTTACTACGGAAAGCTAAAAAACGAAATCTTCGACCTTTCTATTTTCAAAGAGCATCCTCGTTTAGTAGAGCTGTACAAAGGGTATTTTAATGGCAATTAAAATAGTCGAGCTGGAAGATGCCATGATTCCTCAATTCAAGGCATTTGTTTCGCAAATTTTCCCTGACCAGTCGCCTGTAGAGAGGCTTAGCTTCTGGGTGCATAAACACAGGAGAAACCCTTTAATCAAAATAGCTGTGAGGTTATACGGCACTATGGGGATATCGAAATATTGGATCGCGCTGGATGATAATGGCAATATTTGCGGCACAACCGGATTTTATACAAAAAACAAGGACAAGCACGAAGCATTTTGGTTGTCTTGGTTTTGTGTTGCAAAAGAGATGCGAGGCCAAGGCATAGGCAAGCTGTTAATTGAATTTACTATCAATATTGCTAATGAACAAGAAAAAAATTACCTGCGCTTATACACCTCTGATGACCCAAATGAGGCGACAGCGCAAAATCTTTATGAAAAATACGGTTTTAAAATAGTTCGCACAAAGAAAAAGGGCAAAGATGTGTTTATCTATAGAGAGAAAATTTTGGCATAAAGGGGCTGGCAAAAATGATTGAAATACCCGAAACCTATGTTTTATCAAAGCAGATCGAAGAAACCCTTGTGGGGAAAACAATCAAAACAGCCACGGCAGATGCCCATCCCCACAGCTTTGCGTGGTTTTCGGCCGACCCTGGCGCATATAGCGCAATGCTAAATGGCAGACAGATAACCGGCTCAAACCCCGGCACAGGCTATACCTGCGGCGGCAATACCGAAATTATCTGCGAAGATATGCTACTGGTTATAAGCACGCCCATAAAATACCACGAGCCCGGCAAGAAGCTGCCAAAATCACATCAGCTGTTATTGGAATTTGAAGATAGCTCCCATATGAGCTGCACAGTACAAATGTGGGGGTCTATGTTTTGCGCGCCATGTGCGGATAAAGAGGCATTGGGGCATTTTTCCAACACAAATTTACCCGACCCCTTGACCCCGGCTTTCGACGAAGCATATTTTGATGCCCTTTGGAATGGCGCAAAGCCGACTTTAAGCGCGAAGGCCTTCCTTGCCACAGAGCAAAGAATCCCGGGGCTTGGAAATGGCGTTTTGCAGGATATATTATTCAATGCCCGTATCCATCCAAAGCGAAAACTTGTCGCAATGGGCGATGTGGAAAAAGAAAGTCTGTTTCGTAGTGTGAAATCCACGCTTTTGGAAATGAAAGACGGTGGTGGGCGCGATACCGAAAAGGACTTATTTGATAACAGCGGCGGCTACAAAACCATACTTTCAAAAAACACCCTGCCCTACCCATGCCGCATATGCGGCAGCGGACTGGTAAGGCAGGCATTTCTTGGCGGCAATATTTATTTTTGCCCGATATGCCAGCCGTTGTAGCTAAGGGGGAATGGCCGACTGCGCCGATAGGGAATTTGCGTTGCTAGACTGCTTCGGGCTTTATGGCTTGTGGTCTCTGTAGCAACGTCGCCCTCGCAATGACCTTGCTGGAGGCTGCGCTCATTAGGGAAGCTACGTTATATTCAAGAACGTCATTGCGAGGTAGGTAGCATACCCAAGCAGCAGGCAAGGCCTGCGACCAGGGGCGACGATAAACGCATAGACGGGGATATAAAGCCGAAGCAATCCAGAGATATATTTCTATATTGATGCAAATCGGCCATTGCAGTTAAGTAAGTACAATAAGGGAGGGATTAATTTGACCAATCAAAGTATTGTGGACATTATGAACAACTGCCTAAGTGGAGACGAATTAAAAAACGCCCTTGATTTCGCTGCATATTTAGAGGCAAATGAAATGATTGTAAATGGGGCAGAAATCAGCTATAAGGGCAAGCCTGTTTGCTATATGCACATTGATGCTGCCAGAGAATATCCCGGCCCATGGACCATTTGGTCAGAGGGCGACTATAGCAGCGAACATGCTGATATCCCAATAGACCAGCACATAAAAGAAATTGCTTGGGCGCATATCAATACCTGCGGTGATTGCCCGGCGGGTTGCAGTTTCGGAAAGCGCAAGGCGGTTTTTGGCAGGCAATTTGATAATGTATGCAACGCCGATATGGCTTTTCATATTCCCAATGCCCAAACATTGGAATGTGTGAAAAAACTATTGGAAATGAGGAAGCGCGAGACATGAGCCGCATTAGCAAAGAAAACTATTATCTGGACATAGCCCAAACCGTGGCCTCGCGCAGCACCTGCCTACGCCGCAAATATGGCGCGATTATCGTGAAAAACGACGTTATAGTGGCCACCGGCTATTGCGGCGCACCTAGGGGTCGCCAAAATTGCTGCGACATGGGCTATTGTCTGCGTGAAAAAATGGGCATACCCCGCGGCGAACGATACGAGCTATGCCGCGCCGTACATTCCGAGGCCAATGCCATAATAGCAGCACCCCTGGAGCTTATGCTGGGCGCAACGCTGTATCAGGCCTGCATTGATGTACAAACCGGCGGCTTGGCCGAAAATATAGACTCCTGCCAGATGTGCAAGAAATTGATGATAAATGCAGGCATAGAGATGGCGGTGTATCGCAATACGACGATGCAGTATCGCATAGCCATGGTTTCGGACTGGATTGAAGATGACGATAGCTTAGGAAAAATAGGGTATTAGGGGGACATTATGACAAACAAAATACGGTGCTGCTGGGCGGGCGAAACCCAGATATATCAGGATTATCATGATTTTGAATGGGGACGGCCCGTCCATGACGACCGCAGGCTCTTTGAAATGCTAATTTTGGAAGGCGCGCAAGCCGGGCTTTCGTGGATAACGGTGCTAAAAAAGCGCGAGGCCTATCGCGAGGCTTTTGATAACTTCGATGCCCATAAAATCGTGCTTTACGATGATGCTAAAATCGAGGAATTGATGGCAAACCCAGGGATTATCCGCAACCGGCTGAAAATCAATTCGGCTATCACCAATGCCAGACTGTTTTTGGAAATTGTAGAAAGGCACGGCAGTTTTGACAATTTCCTCTGGAGCTATGTAGACCACAAACCAATCGTAAACCGCTACGAAAAGCTGGAAGACCTACCCGCAACCACCCCGCTTTCCGATAAAATCAGCAAGGATCTAAAGAAGCTGGGTTTCAAATTTGTGGGCTCTACCATTATCTACGCCTATATGCAGGCCATTGGCATGGTTAACGACCATATTGTCAGTTGCTTTGTATACAACGAAATGGGGCAATAATATGGCTGTTTCTAAACAATACCTGGCCGATATCGACATAATAATGTCCCATAGGCATGACCTTGGGGCTGATTTTTGGACCACTCCGGACAAGCGACTGGCCAAGGGCGGGGCTTTTTCGGCATACAACTGCGCATTGATGTTGCTGGAGCTGGGCATGAAGCCCGATGACCCTATATTGCAATCCGTGGCAGACCTATTCTTTAGCATTTGGCGCGAGGACGGGCGGTTTAAGCTATACCCAAGCGGTGGTATACTGCCATGCCACACGGCTTGGCCAGACTCCCATAGGCCCTTGCCAATACGGCATAGGCACGCGGTTTATGCAGATAGAGCTGCCCGCGGCCAGCTATAATCTCCTTAACTACCTGTATGTACTGTCCTTTTACAATTACGCCAAGGGGGATGAGAGGTTTTTGGAGGTACTGGCAATGCTGGAATCTAAGATGGTTGATGGACAAATTGTGGTGGAGCGGGCATCACCAAAGTTATCCAGGCTGACATATTGCAAAAAAGGCAAGCCCAGCGAGATTGCCACGCAATATTATCGCGAAATAATCGCAAATTTGGGTCGTTAACAAAATCTTTTAATATTTTCTGCAAATTTATCTTGCAAAAGCGTGGCGTCTGTGGTAGAATGATGGGGTTGGAATTTTCATTTATATTTTTAGGAGGAATCTTCGATGAACACACTATACATTATACTTTCTGTGGTACTTGCCCTTGCATGCCTTTGCATGATTACGGCAATACTGCTGCAAAAGAAACGCCAGGCCGGTTTTTCGGGCAATGTTGGCGGTATGAGCGGCGACAAAACCTATTTCGACAAAAACAAGGCCCGCACCATGGAAGGCAGGCTGGAAAAATGGACCAAAATTCTTGGCGCGTTTTTCATGATTTTGTCTTTGGTTATTGGTTTTATAGCTTAGTTTCACGCTGTTATCACGCCCCATGCCGCTTGGCATGGGGCTTTTTATGTGTAAAATAATGGGAAACGAGCATACTATTACCATGACAAACGATACCATTAAATTTATAGCCATCTTAATATGCCTAGGCATTGCCGCAACGGGCCGCAACGGGCTTGGCGGGCGGGATTACGCCCTTTTAACTGCCGCCATGGTAGCAACCCTTGTCGCCGATTTTTTTCTGGTCATAATCTATAACTATATCATTGGCGTGGCCTTTTTCTGCGCTGTGCAGGCGTTTTACAATCTGCGCTTTGGTGGCAATGCACGGCTAAAGATCCTGCCATTTACGCTGGTTGCGCCTGCTATATTTTTCGCTGTCACAGGCGATGTGCTGGTGTCGGTCGCGCTGGTATATGCCCAGCTTTTCCTGCTATCTTATGCGGCGATGATATCAACTCTTCGCAAAAAAACTTTCCCTGCCCCCAACAATATCCTTATTTTTATCGGCATGACAGCATTTGTGCTATGCGATATAAATGTAGCCATCTGGAATTTGGGCCGCTGGGGTATCGTCACAAATACAGACCTCACAAGCCTTGCCCATGGCGCAATATGGCTGTTTTACACGCCTGCGCAGATTTGCCTTGCCCTAAGCGGGAGAAAATACGTGTTTTCCGAAAGGACTGAGAACTATAGCTGAAATTAGTATTTCCAATATGACCTTTGCCTACGATGGTAGCTACGAAAATGTTTTTGAAAATGTAAATCTCTCTATTGACACAAATTGGAAGCTGGGCCTTTCCGGCCGCAATGGCCGCGGCAAAACAACCCTGCTGCGCCTGCTGGCCGGACAGCTGGCCCATCGCGGCAAAATAGCCGCACCCTGCATTTTTACATATTTTCCCTTTGATGTGGATAATCCCGAACAGCCCACATGGCAGATTTTCCGCGACCTTAGCGACCATGTGGCGGATTGGCAATTGGAGCGCGAGCTAAACCTGCTGGAGGTAGCGCAGGATGTGCTGCATCGCCCATTTAACACCCTTTCCGGCGGCGAGCAAACCAAAATCATGCTGGCAGCACTTTTTCTGCGCAAAAACAACTTTTTGCTGATTGATGAGCCGACAAACCACCTGGACATCCATGGCCGCGAGCTTGTAAGCCGCTATTTGGCAAGCAAAAGCGGGTTTATATTGGTGTCCCACGATAGATATTTTCTGGATGGCTGTGTTAGCCATATTTTGTCTATCAATAAAGCTAATATCGAGGTTACGCGCGGCAATTTTTCTACATGGCTTCAAAATAAGGAACGGCAAGATGCTTTTGAGCTGGCAGAAAACCAAAAGCTAAAGCGAGAGATAGGTCGTCTGGAAAAAACTGCTAGGGAAAAGGCAGATTGGTCTGACAAGATAGAAAGCACAAAAATCGGCCTGGGCCTTGGCGATAGAGGCGCGATTGGCGCACAGGCCGCCAGAACCATGAAGCGCAGCAAGGCAATAGAAGGACGCCAGCAGCGCGTAATTGAAGAAAAGCAGCGGCTACTGAAAAATATCGAGACAGTAGCTGATTTGAAAATTTTTCCGGAGAAGTATCACGCCAAAACTCTGGTGAAACTGCGCAATGTGAGTATTTCTTACGGCGATAAGACAGTTTGCAGAGACATTACATTCAGCATCGAAAGCGGCGATAGGGTAGCCCTTTGCGGCGCAAATGGCAGCGGCAAATCCAGCATTATCAAGCTGATTTGTGGCGAAACAAGGAGTCTTCAGCACACCGGTGAAGCCCATGTGGGCAGCGGTCTAAAAATATCCTATATTTCCCAGGATACTTCCCATCTGGCGGGTACAATTTGGGATTTCTGCCGCGAAAACAGCCTGGATGCCAGCCTAATGCTGGCCATGCTACGCAAACTGGATTTTCGGCGCGAACAATTTGATATTGCCATGCAAAATTTCTCTGCCGGCCAAAAGAAGAAGGTGCTAATCGCAAAAAGCCTAATGGAAAAGGCCCATCTCCTAATTTGGGATGAGCCGCTAAATTACATAGATGTTTTGTCGCGCATACAGATAGAAAATCTAATACTGCGGTACAGCCCGACAATTTTGTTTGTGGAACACGATGGTGCGTTTTTGGATAAAATCGCAACTAGCCGCATCACATTGCCCCGAGGGGATTCCGGGTCAAGCCCGGAATGACGGTGTGTTAGTTGAATTTGCGCTTTCTTGCCGCCTCGCTTTTCTTCTTGCGGCGCACGCTTGGCTTGTCATAATGCTCTCTTTTGCGAACCTCGCCCAAGATGCCGGCCTTCTGTGTGGCGCGCTTAAAGCGACGAAGGGCAGAGTCCAAAGTTTCGTTGTCTTTCAATCTGACCTCTGACATATTTCTTTCCCTCCCTCCGCGTGTTGCCGGTTTCGGCACGTATTTCGGAATACGATTGGCATTTAAACACTTTATCGCCTTATTATACATGAAAAATTTCCCCACGTCAAGGGAAAAATACTATTTAGCAAAATTTTCGTTGAAACATATGGCCAAACCGTGTTATAATCAACAAAGGAGCGTGATAATTAATGAAAATTCGCCAAGAACTGCCAGCAGACTATGATGAGGTCTATCAATTGGTAAAAATATCCTTCGACTCTAATCCCGAAACCGATGGTACTGTGCCGGACTATTTAAACGACCTGCGCAGCAAGGACGAGTTTATCCCGGAGCTATCCCTGGTTACAGAGATGGATGGCATGCTGGTTGGGCAAATTGTGCTGTACAAAACCCCCATCGTCACGCCACAGGGCGAAACCCTCACAGAACTGCTGCTTTCGCCAATTTCTGTGCATCCCGACTATTTTCGCCGCGGCATAGCCCGCACCATGGTGGAGAAAGCCCTGGGTATGGCCACGGACATGGGATACCGCGCCGTGTTTTTATGCGGCGACCCGGAATTTTACAGCAAGCTGGGGTTTGCGGCCACCCATCTCCACGGCATACACCATAAAAACAACCCAACATCCCCATACAGCATGGTGCGCCAGCTATACCCCGGCGCATTGGACGGCATCACGGGCACAATAAGCACCGTGTAACCAAAAGGAGAAACCATGAAAAACCTAAACCTAATAGCCACCGCCACCTTCGGCCTGGAAGCCACCGTAAAGCGCGAAATAACCCGCCTGGGCTGCGACATCGCGGCATCATCAGACGGCCGCATAGACTTCACCGGAGACTTTGCAGACCTAGCCCGCGCAAACCTATGGTTGCGGGCATCGGACCGAATATTGCTAAAGATGGGCGAATTTGCCGCCACCACCTTTGACCAGCTGTTCGAGCAGACAAAAGCCCTGCCCTGGGAAGATTTCATCACAGCAGACGGTCATTTTACCGTCACAGGCAAGTCTATAAAATCCGGCCTATTTTCTGTGCCGGACTGCCAATCCATCGTTAAAAAAGCTGTGGTAGAGCGGCTAAAGACCAAGTACAATATGGACTGGTTTCCGGAGACCGGCCCGATTTACAAGATACAGGTGGCTCTGCTAAAGGACGTAGCAACATTGACCATAGACACCACGGGCGCAGGCCTGCACAAGCGCGCCTATCGCGCTATAACATCTGCTGCGCCCATTAAAGAGACCCTGGCGGCAGCCATGATAGAGCTATCCTATTGGCGCAAAGACCGCATTTTGCTGGATCCCATGTGCGGCAGCGGCACAATAGCCATAGAGGCCGCATTGATGGGCAAAAACATTGCACCGGGGCTTAATCGAGACTTTGTGTCCGAAGGCTGGCCGCAGATTGATGCTAAAATTTGGAAGGATGCACGAGAAGAAGCAAAATCGAAAATAAATAACGGCGAAATCGCGCCGATTTACGCAAGGGATATCGACAAAGAGCTGGTGGCCCAGGCAAAGGCCAATGCCAAAGCAGCCGGGGTTGATGACCTGATACAATTTGAGGTATCGGATGTTGCCGACATAGCCCTACCCGGCGAATATGGCGTGATGATAACCAACCCGCCCTATGGCCAGCGGCTGGGCGAAGCCCCGCAACTGCGCCGGATTTATGGCGCGCTAAAGCGGCTATTTCCAAAAGACGGCACTTGGTCGGCATATATTATCACATCTGATGAGGAGTTTGAGAAGCATTTTGGCAGAAGGGCCAATGCAAAGCGCAAGCTATTTAATGGAGCAACAAAGACAGATTATTATCAGTATCAGGGACCAAGACCGCCCAAAAACAATTAGGAATTTGGAATTAGGAATGGATAATTCAGAACCAAAATCGTTATAATAATCTTGAGGTGATTTTTTATGGCGAAAGCAGGAATGAGGCGGCCAGACCCCAAAGAGCCCCATGGCACAGAAAGCAATAAGAAGCAGAAGTTTCCTAAAAATGATGTAGAGCCTGTGCCGGAGATACAGGGCAAGGAGAAGAATTGAAAAAGAGACCTGGTGGTCTCTTTTTTTTGCTCGCAATTATTCATATTTCGCCGTCACCGTCGTGCCTATTTTGTGAATCTCCCCTTCATTGCCCGATACACATTTAACAATGGCATCTGGCTCGTCCAGTTTAAAGATGATGGAGAGGATTTTTTGTTCTTCGCAAATGGCAGAGGCCGCGGTGTCTATTACGGTCAGGTTGTTTTTAATAACATCGCGATAGCTAATATTGCGCAGTTTTATGGCGCGGTTGTTTTGGTTTGGGTCACTATCGTATACGCCATCCACATTTTTGGCAAAGAGCAGGGCATCGGCCTCTAGCTCTGCGGTGCGTATAGCGGCAATTGTGTCTGTAGAGAAAAAAGGATGGCCCGTGCCGGCAGCAAATATTACAACATTTTTTTCTGCCATATACTTTAGGGCGGCTTTTTTGGAGAATTGCTGGGTTACTGTGCCAATGATAACGGGGGTTAGCACAATGGAGTCTATACCGGCTTTTTCCAGCATATCCGTTAGGTATACGGCATTCATTACCGTGGCCATCATGCCTATTTGGTCGCTGCGCACCTTGTCTATGTCCTCTTTGCTATCACGGCCGCGCCAAAAATTACCGCCGCCCACAACAAGGGCTACCTCTACCCCGATATCCATAATGTCTTTTATTTGGCTGATAATGCGGCTTATTATACTGTCATCAAAACGCAGACGCAGCTTGGCTTTGTCCAGTTTTTTGGTCTCTGCGGTTATGAAGGCATCGTCAATTAGCATGTGATTTTCAATCATTGCCTGCGTATCTTCTATAAAGTATTTTACATATTCTTTTGTTTGCTCCATGCCTGCCAAAGCTTCTCCGCTAAGCTTTATTACCACCCTTTTAAACATATAGCACCCCTTGTCATTTGAATTTGCCTCTATCTAATAATTTATCATATTCGCCAAAAAAATGCAAGTGGGAGCATTTAACCCATCTGCCACGGCAATCTCATTTGAGGAAATATATGTCATGATGCCGGGTAAACCCGGCTAAAGTAACGACTCCAAGTCGTATTACGGTTTGAAACCGTTACTTTAGTCGGGTTTACCCGACACATTCCGTGATTACTTATTCCTAATGACCTGTAACTAGAATAGAATGTCTCAAATCAGATTGCCGTGTCCATCTGCAATTTTTTTTGATTTTTGCTTGTCTTTATGCTACAATATCATTGTGGGAGTATTTTCAAAAAAGTTATCTTCGGGAGGAAAATTATGAAAAAGCTTGTCGCCAGAGCCGTTGTGCTTGTTATGATGCTAGGCATCTTTGCACCTACCCAGTTCTATGCATCCGAAATCAATGTCACCATAGATGGTGCGCCGGTGGTATTTGAAAATCAAGGGCCTGTTATTATCGAAGGCCGTACGCTAATACCTGTGCGCGGTGTTTTCGAAGCATTGGGCTTTGATGTGGGTTGGGAGCAGGCCACGCAGACTGTGAGTATATCCCGTTGTCAAGAATTTTCTATTTTCATAACTATTGGCAGCGATGTGTTTATGAACAATGGCGTGGAATACCCCTTGGATGTCCCTGCGCAAATAATAGAAGGTAGCACGATGCTGCCTATACGCGCTGTGCTGGAGAGCACGGGTTCCGAAGTAGGCTGGAATCAAGATACTAGCACGGTTGTTATCAGCACTTTGATATCGTCACAAGAATTGACCGCAACCCCCGAGGTTTCTAATGCTTCGGACTTCGAACTGCGTGTCTTCGAGCTTGTAAACGCCGAAAGAGCGAATTACGGCCTGCCTGCCCTGATATGGTGCGATGTATTGGCAGATGCCGCCCGCGCCCATAGCAGGGATTTGGCTGTAACCAACACCTTTAGCCATACAAGTTCTGACGGAACTACCATGAGAGAAAGAATTACTGCGACAGGGCTTGCAAACATGGGGGCGGCAGAAAATATAGACGGCGGGTCTGCCACGCCAGAAGGCGCAATGATAAACTGGCTGGGGTCTACCCACCACAGAAACAATATTCTGCATACCGAAATGACCCATATTGGCGTGGGTTTTTATACCCTACCTGGTACGCAATGGGAATTTTATACAACGAAGAAGTTTATAATCGTTCCATAGGGGGTAATTACTGTTAAAAAACTAAAAGGCCTTACAAATCCGGATACTTTGCTGCGAATGACCCTGCCCAAGGCAACAACAGTTGTCTTTAACTTCGTAATGGGTGGGTTTAGCGTGGCCTTGCGTTCGGCGGTGCATCTGTTGCGGGCAACGGTGATAACGCGCATACTCTCCGCGCTGACCATTCTGGCACTAGATGTCTATGGCCTGGCCAGAAAGCGCATCAGCATCGTGCAATTTGTGCGCAATGTGATACTTTCTATTTTGTTGATATTTTTTGGCACAGTAGGCTGGAACATTGGTGCCGGCTGGTTTGCAATAGAAATAATTGGCGGCCTGATAGGCGCGGGTATTATGGGCACTTTCATCCCCATGGGCTTTGAAAAAATTATAGACAAATTCGTAAAGAGCGACGAGCAAAAAATGATGGAAATTGTGGACGAAGTGCTCTGCGACTGCCCGGAAAAAGAGCAGGAGCAAATAAAGAAAAACATATCGCCAGGCAAGCTGAAATTGATGTTTGCCAGCCAAAACCGCGAAGAATATGCGCGGCAGCTGGTGGAGGATTGCCGCAATGCAAAAGATAAAGATAGGCGAAAAAAGATAAAAGATAAGTGAGATAAAAAGGAGGAAAAAACATGTTAGACACCAAGATGTTTGAAGAAAAAATGAGCAAAACCGTTGCGGGCTTCGAAAGAGACCTAGAGACCATCCGCGCCGGCCGCGCAAACCCCAATGTGCTTAGCAAAATAACTGTGGACAACTATGGCGCGCCCTCGCCCATCAGCCAGGTGGCCAATGTTACTGTGCCAGAGGCGCGATTGCTACAGATTGCGCCATGGGATCCCAATATGCTAAAGGCCATAGAAAAAGCCATTATGGCATCGGATTTGGGCATTAACCCAAACAACGACGGCAAGGTTATTCGCCTTGTTTTTCCGGAGCTAACAGAAGAACGCCGCAAAGACCTGGGCAAAGAGGTTAAAAAACGCAGCGAAGATGCCAAGGTGGCCATACGCAATGTGCGCCGCGAGGGCATAGACGCCGCAGAAAAAGCTGAAAAGCGCGGCGACATAACAGAGGACGACCTAAAGAAAGACAAAGAGGACATCCAAAAATACACAGACAAAAAAATCGAAGAAATAGACAAGATTGTAGAAAAAAAGACGAAGGAAATTATGACTGTATAGTGTTATCCATGAACCTGTATGACGCATTGCAACAAGCTTTGCCCCAATACGATATTGTGCCGTTGACAGATGCCAATTTCGCAGATATCAGTCGGGTCTTTGAAACCAACCAGGACTTTTTGGTAGAAGGCTATGGCGGATTAATTGACGAAAAAGGTATCTTTGGCGCGATATCGCAACTTGTAGATGACTTTAAACCATCGAACAAATATCTGGCGGGCATTTATCAAAATGGCAAGCCCATAGCGGCCATTGACCTTCTGGCCAATTCGCCTGCCAAAGGCGACCTATATCTAAGTTTTCTTGTTGTACGCAGAGATTTACAAGGCCAGGGTATTGGCACAGCCATTAGCTGTGGCATTATCAGCGCGGCGGAGTTGGCTGGTTTTAACCAGATTCATTTAGGTTCGTTTGACAATACCGCTAAATTTTGGCAAAACCAAGGATACATTCGCATCGAAAGACACAATGATTTTATAGCTTTTCACAGGAGTTTAACATGAAAGAAAATATCGACAAGAACAACCTGCCCGGCCATATTGGCATCATTATGGACGGCAACGGCCGCTGGGCCAAAAAATTTCTAATGAAGCGCGCGGCGGGGCATAGGGCAGGAGCTACGGCCCTGCGCCGTCTTGTAGAGCGCATGAACCAAGACGGTTTTAAAATGCTGACTGTTTATGCCTTTTCTACCGAAAATTGGAAGCGTGAGGACGAAGAGGTCTCATACCTAATGGGGCTGATGCACGAGTATATCCAACAATACATCGACGATGCCAAGAAAAACAACGTGCGTATGACTGTTATCGGCGATATGTCGCGGCTGGAGCCTGCCTTGCGGGTTAAAATCGCCAATCTAAAGGAGCTGACCGCCGACAACGACGGTATGCTGCTCTGCATTGCCCTAAACTATGGCGGCCGGGATGAGATTGTGCGGGCGGTTAATAGGGTTGTTCATGCCGTTAAGACGGGCGGCATAGAGCCGCCCCTACTAGAGGCCGATTTTGCCGCGTATTTGGATACTGCCGGTTTGCCCGACCCCGACCTTATAATCCGCACCAGCGGCGAAATGCGCCTGTCCAATTTTCTGCTGTGGCAGGCGGCCTATGCGGAATTTATCGCATTGGACGTGCTGTGGCCGGATTTTAAAATCGAGCATTTGTATAAGGCTGTGGCCCAGTATCAAAGCCGAGAGAGGCGGTTTGGCGGAAGGTAGGTTTTTATGAAAAAATATGTTTTCATAATTCTGCTGGTCCTGCTGTTTTCTGCCTGTGGTAGGGCTGAAGAAGAGAGCTATGAAGAAGAGATTCCGGGTCAAACCCAGAATGATATAGCGAATTGGGATGACGCAGTAAATCGGGCTTTTTTGGATGATTTGGACTACATGCTATATGTGCTGGAAAACAACTTCGCGCTCTTTGATGTGGCCTATTGGGCGCGGGGTGTCGATATTTATACCATTGTTGACAATATCAGGGCCGTGATTTTAGCCGACCCCAATATGGACGCAGATGGATTCTACAACGCCTTGGACCGGCATTTCCGCCCCCTACAGCACATTGGACATTTTATGATTGTAAGCCCCCGGATGCATTATTACTTTGCAACAGGCGCTATGCAGGTTGGTACATCCCGCGCTTTGGTACGGCTGCGCTATCCCCATGTTTTGGCTTTTTACGAACCTAGGCATCCCCGGGCGGCAAGGCCTCTTGAAGGTATTTTAACACAGGTGTTTACGGCTGCCTCTGTCCCGCCTACCAATGTAACCACGAACATAATCGAAGATGGGCGCATTGCGTATATGTCCATATTAAGCTTTATGGGCTATCGCAGTTTTAACCCGGCAGCATGGGAGCGCGACTTGGCGCAGATATTCGATTTTTACGATGAAATTCAGGGCTTTGAGCATCTTATTATAGATTTGAGGGCAAATGGCGGCGGGTTTATACCATATTTCCTCGAAGCCGTTGTTGGCCCAAATATCGAAAGTGGCGTTTGGCTGGATGTATATTATTTCTTGATTTATGGCGACTATTCCTCCGAATTTGCCACCCCTGCTGTTTTAAGCACCATTCAGGCCGGCACATTCAACCCACTAGATTGGGAAATGATTCCGATAGACCGGATGCTATCCGATTTTGATTTGCCCGAGTTTAATACAGCAGATGCCAATAGGATACAATATGGATTCCACGCGGCACGGCGCATTTCTACAGACCATCAAGCACGTTTTGACAACCAACCCGCCTTTGACGGCCAAATATGGCTTCTAACCGGCCCAGGGACAGGCTCTGCCGCCCAAGTATCTGCCTGGATTGCAAAAGAATCCGGCTTTGCCACATTGGTAGGCGACACAACCGGCGGCAACTATGGCGGCCCGCGCACATTGGTGGCCCTGCCAAACACCGGCATACTTTTCCAAATGGATGTTTTCTATGCCACAGATGGCCATGGCCGCCCACTAGAAGCAGGCACAATCCCGCACCATTTTAACAGGCCGGGCATGGACGCCCTAGAAACCACGTTAGTGTTGATAAAAGAAACCCCGTAGGGGCGGCTCTATGCCGCCCGCGATGAAGGAGGGAGACCCATGAAAAAGCTGTTCCTTACAACCATGATACTGTTGTTAGTCCTGGGCATTTTTAACCCGGCAGGCCTTAACGCAAGCCAGACAAACAGCTGGATAAATGTGTGGCTTGATAATAATGCCATTGGACTTCATGCCCATCAGCGGCCTGTCCTTGTTGATGGACACATCTTTGTGCCCACATCCTCTCCCCTCTTTACCCGCATGGGTTTTAATGTGGATTGGGATAAGGATACCCAAACAGCCACCTTGCAAAGCAGAGACCACACAATCGTCATCACCTTAAACAGCGAAACCTTTACCCTGGATGGCATTGAATTTCCGCTGGAAACCCCTGCGCGAAACATCCTAGCCCTGCCAATGCTGCCTATCCGCGCTCTTGTGGAGGCCACAGGCGACCGCATAACTTGGGAAGAAGCCACAAACACTTTCGTAATCCACACCATACCGCTACTGGATATGGCCGATGGCGATTATATCAATGTGCGCTGGATGCAGTTTGAAACATCTGCCACAGAAGTTCGTTTAGCCAATATGGGGCTAACTGATTATGATATCGAGCCATTGCGGTATTTAACAGATTTATGGTGGTTGGAGCTAAGCAACAACCAAATAAGTGATCTTGGGCCATTGCGGTATATGACGGATCTATTTTGGCTAGAGCTAAGTGACAACCAAATAGGTGATCTTGAGCCATTGCAGTATTTAACAGATTTACTGTTGTTGGATCTAAACAGCAACCAAATAAGTGATATCGAGCCGTTGCGGTATATGACAAGCTTATCGGTTTTGGATCTAAGCAACAACCAAATAGGTGATCTTGAGCCATTGCGATACATGGTGAATTTATCACGGTTGACACTGGACAATAATCAAATAAGTGATCTTGAGCCTTTGACCGAACTTGCCGGCCTGATTGAACTTTATCTATACGTAAACCAAATTAGCGACATAGCACCCCTGGCAGGGCTTGTTAATTTGCAGACTTTGGCTTTTGGATTCAACCAAATAAGCAATATAGAGCCTTTGGCGGGACTCGAAAATCTATGGCGGCTATCAATAGCATCTAACGAAGGAATAAATAATTTGTATCCCCTTGCAAATCTAACCAACTTGGAGTATTTGGATATGAGCAACACAAGAATATATAATTTAGAGCCGCTGGCCGACCTTACCAATATGCGTATGTTATGGGCGGAAAGAAACCAAATCACCGATATCACGCCGCTGGCAGAGCTGGTTAACTTAGAAACATTATCATTAAGAGGCAACAACATCAACGATATCACGGTGCTGGAGGGTCTGCCCAACTTGGTATATATTGACCTGACTTTCAGTTTTATCAGGGACTGGTCTCCTGTGTTTAATGTTAGAACCATCCGCGGTATGCCCTTAACAATAGAAATCACAGAGGAGACACCATGATTATCAGAATAATATCCGGAATTGCAGGGCTTTTCGCGCTTGTGCCGCTGCTTATCATAGGCGGCATTTGGCTGCAAATCGCCATCACGGCTGTTGTTGTGCTGGGCATGTGGGAATTTTACCGCGCCTTTGGCGATATCCGTGCTGCGCATATTGCAGGGCTGGTGCTGGCGGTGTTGTATATGGCCTTTATTCAGCCCGGCGAGCATTTCTTGGGCTCTTTGCCCTTTCTATTCCCGGCCATATTGCTGGTTGTTGCGTATATGTCATTTGTCGTAATGCGTCGCGAATCCTTTAAACCCAGCAGTATAGCCATTACCATTCTCGGCTTTTTCTACATTGCCGCTTCGCTGTCAACAGTCCTGCTACTGCGCGAAGGGCAGGCTCTGGGGGTTTATCTTGTTTGGCTTGTGTTTATCTCCGCGTGGGGTTGCGATACAGGGGCGTATTTTGTGGGGTTAACAATGGGGCGGCACAAGCTCGCGCCGGTGCTTAGCCCAAAAAAGACCTGGGAGGGCTCTATAGGCGGCACAGTAGTGGCTACAATCCTTGCCGCAGCCTATGGGTTTATACTTTACAACTTCAGCCTTCTGGATTTTGGCTATATCCTAATTTTTGCGCTAACGGCCTTCGTTTGCTCTATAGCCGGGCAAATTGGCGATTTAGCCGCATCGTCCATAAAGCGCGGCCGAGGTTTAAAGGACTATGGAAACATAATGCCCGGCCATGGCGGCGCGCTGGATCGCTTTGATTCTATCATCTTCACCGCCCCCTTGGCCTTTGCAATTTTGACTTTTGTGGAAACATTGCTTTAAGTTGGACAAATTCTGCATATACTGATATATGCAGTTAAAATAGAAAAATATGGATAACGAGGTATTGAGTTTATGTCAATTACAATGGTTTTATCGGGTCTGCTGATTTTTACAATAATTGTTGTGGTACACGAGCTGGGCCACTATTGGGCCGCACGCAGGGCAGGAATACATGTAGAAGAATTTTCCATCGGCATGGGGCCGCGCCTGCTACATTTTACAAAAAATGGCACAATATGGTCTATCAAGGCATTTCCCCTGGGCGGTTCCTGCCGCATGAAAGGCGACGAAGAAGGGCAATCCACAGAGCCGGATTCCTTTACATCCGCCCATGTGGGCTGGCGCATTTTGGTCATAGCCGGCGGTGCTATCATGAATTTTGCATTGGCTCTTGTACTGGCAACTCTTATGTCTATGTTCAGCAGTTCTGCCGATTCTACCATTGCCGGGTTTACAGAAACATCACCGGTGCAGGAGGCTGGTTTGCAAATAGGCGACCGCATTGTGCGCATAAACAACCGCAATGTAAATGTGCATGGCAATTTTACCCTGGAAATGATGCGTGCAGATGGATCTCCCATCGAGCTGGTGGTGGATCGCGACGGCCAAAGGCTTAATTTCACCATCACACCCCACTATCTGGAAAGCGAAAGCAGATACCTGGCAGGCTTTGTGCCCGGCTGGCGCGTTGGGCCGTTTTATGCCCGCACACAAACCGAGGCCGATGGCAGTATAACCTATTTGGATAACGAGAGCTGGGTGCATAGATTGAGCTTTTGGGACAGCATTGCCAGCGGTTTCCACAACACTGCCCACACGGTACAGCTAACGATGTTTGCCGTTTCTACCCTATTTTCTGATGGCCTTGGCGGCCTAATGGGGCCTTTGGGCATCGTAACAACCGTGGGCGGCCAGGTAGAGCATAGTTTGGCCGTAGGCGGCGGCATGGCGGCATTTTGGGCACTTGCGTTCTTCACTTTCTTTCTGTCGGTCAACCTAGGTATAATCAACCTATTGCCCCTTCCGGCCCTGGATGGCGGCCGCCTGATTTTCCTTTTCCTGGAGGCCATACGCAAAAAGCCTATAAATCCGGACAAAGAAGGCATGATACATTTTGCGGGCTTTGTGCTGCTGATGGCCCTGGCCGCGGTGGTGTTTTATAATGATATTGTGCGGATGATAGGGTCTTGACAAATTCACCTTTGACAAGCTAATGACGATATGGTAAAATGTACAAACGATTAACGTGACGAAAAGAGGGGTTTAAACGTGGGAGGATTTACAGGAGCAGGCTGGGTAGATATTATATTGATTATAGTTTTGGTGCTGGGCGGCATTGTTGCCGGGCTGTATTTTCTAAACCGCTGGGCTTCTAGGCGGGTAACACAGCAGCAGGACATGGTAGAAAAAACCAAACAAACAGCATCTATATACGTAATAGACATGAAGCGCGACAAGGCCGCCAATGTGCATTTGCCAAAAATGGTAATGGACAACCTGCCGCGCACGGCCAAGCTAATGAAGATGTACTTCGTAAAAGCAAAGGTAGGCCCGCAGATTGTAACATTAATGTGTGAAAAAACAGTCTTTAATGCCCTGGATGTGAAAAAGACCTTCCAGGTGGAGCTGGCAGGCATCTACATTGCCAGTGTTAAGGGCATGAAGACAAAATACGAGCTTGCCCAGGCGCGTAAAGCCAAGAAGGCGAAGGCTAAAGAAACAGCGAAGCAGGATAAGAAGAAGTAGTGTTCGATTGCTGTCATCCCGGGCTTGACCCGGGATCTCCCTAGCAAGGTCGATATTCCACAGGGGATTGCGGGTCAGGCCCGCAATGACGGTATATATAAAAGCAAGAGCTGCTCAATTGCCGAGCAGCTTTTTTGATATTTCGGCCATTACCTCGTTTTCCAAGTCTGTCAAGGATTGTATGGGTATTAGCAGGATATCCGTGCCGAAGATGGTGAGATTGTCGCGCAAGCCTTGTCCCCAATGATGATGCCCATGATGCTCTTGCCAAGCCCCCCAATCATCAGTATCAAAACTCAAATCGACTATCAAATGAAATTCGACATATGTATCTGTTAGTACAAGGTGGTCATATCTGGCTAGTCCGCTAAATTCCCAACTATCAATAAGCCTTATCACCCTGTTGTTTTCGTCCAGAAATAATAAATCAAAACGCCCAAACCAACCACTATATCTGGTCGATTCTTCCCCATCTTCAAAAGTTTTAAATCCCAACGCCCTATATTCGCCATCCGCATATTTGAATACTAGATAAAATCCTGCATAGCCTCCATCAAAGGTCTGATTAAAGTGGATAAAAATTTCCGGTATGCCATCACCATCAAAATCAAAGAGTCTGAAATAGCCCGCGTAATGGAAAGAATAGGAAACGATCCGCTGCCCTTCTTGATTAAAGGCATTTTCATGGCGTCCAATGAGAGCCCAGGGCGCATTCTCTATCCTATTTCCTTGTCCATCGAAAAATCCCTCTGGGTCTCCACCATATGTTCGGAGGAAAGAAATTTCCGGTCTATCATATGTTACGATTCTTTGATGGTCCGTGCTATCGTGTAAAATAAAACGTCCTGTTGGCACAGCAACGCGCCGCCCATGATCCCAAGTAGTTTCTGCATGAGCCATGCCTGTAAATATAGTTGTGAAATCGCTCAGAAACTCCTTCGCCAGCTGCCTGCCATATTCGCTTATCTCCACACCCGGCGGAGTGAATGGCACGCGTTCAGTGGGAGGTTCGGATTCCGGTGTAGGTGTTGGTTCTGGTGCAAGCACAGGAATTTGTGTCGGCGTAGGCTCTGGTATAGACTCAACCTCAATCGCCACATATTCTATCGCCAAATTACCATCCTCCTGCAGATGATTATCCGATTGGCCGCCACAGGCCGCCAAAAATAATGCAACAAACGATATAATAGCAATTCGTCTTATCATACAGATACCTCCAATCCTAATAGGCCTCGGCCATCAAGGCCTCTAGCGCTTCCACAATCTCCCTCTTCAGCTCCCCATATTTCTCCTCACAATATTCATACTCCAACCCATGCCGCTGCTCTTTCGGATAAAACCAACTGGGCTTGGTTTTATATTCATCGGATTCCCAGTCGTATCGCGCTTCGATATGTGTATGCAGATAATGGTCTAGGTTCATAAGGGTGGAGTAGTTGATGCGTAGCGGCTTACATACCTTTATGATTGCATCGCCTATCAGGGTTGTGTCCAGCAGATACTGATTCCGCGCCGCCATTGGCAATTCATTCAACGAAGAGCTCTTTGGATATCCCAAAAGAAGGCAATATCCCGGCAAAAACTGGTGATCGCCAATAACAGCAAAGCCACTTTTCATCTTCGCCATCATGGTTGGATTCTCACCGCGTTCGCAAGATCCGATTCTATCATTTTTCCAGTTTGTATTCATCCAAACACCTCAATCCCCTTATGCCGCACAGCCAGCTTCAGCCGGTCTATATAATGATTCTCCCCATCCACACAGCATAGATTGTTATTAACAGGCACTATAGCCACCTCTTTAACCTTAATAATCCTTGCATTGGGTTGCAGATGTATTTTTTTGTTCAAAATCGAAATAAAATTATGAATCCGGCGGATGATGCCGCGGTTTTCTACTATAAAGAGCTCTAGGAAGCCATCGTCCATCACGGCCTCGCCTATCAGGTGCATACCCCCGCCTGCGTGTATGCAATTATGCACAGCGCAAAAGTCCACCTTGTATCGGCGGGTTTCGCCGCCATCGTAGGTCACATCGTATTCGCCGGGTTTAAAGCGAAACACATTTTTTAGCAGGGCGCGGTAGTAGCTTAACTTGTTTTTGCGCTTGTATTTTTGCATTTCCAGTATCATGGCGGCGGCTATGCCATAGGAGAAAAAAAGCACGGATTGCATGCCGTTTTCGGCTACAATAAGATCCACGGGCTTTATACGTTTGTCCAATATATTGGCCGCCGCGGCCTCTACATCCTCTAGGCCTTCGGGGATATTTAGCATGGTGGCCACATCATTGCCTGTGCCTGCGGGTACAATGCCAAAGACCACATCGTCCCCTTCGCGATAGCCGTTTACCACCTCGTGTACAGTCCCATCGCCACCCATTATGACTATGTATTTTGTGCCGTCGTCCTGCGCAATTATATCGCGGGTTATCTGCGTGGCATGGCCTCTGCCTGTGGTTTCGTGAACCTCATAGGCTATGCTTCGCGTGTCCAGCAGAGCGCAAAAAGCATCCAGATAGCGTTTCGCGCCGCCGCGATTGGCATAGGGGTTGTAGATTATATGATATATGTCCATTGTGATTTCTCCTTTGTTTAGAAAACACTAAGTGCCCAAATCACCCTTAAAGTTATGGGTTCAAAGACCTGCCTGGCAAATGTAAGAGCAATGAAAAACACTAGCAATACCTTTAGCATTGCTTCGTATTGTGTAAGTTTAACAGCCCATATGGGTTTTAAAGCCCATAGCAGATGCGTACCATTAAGGGGATAGATGGGGATGAGGCTAAACAGCGCGAAAGATATATTGTAGACGGCAACAAGGTGCAAAATGGTGACGATGGTTCTTATGGTCTCGTAGTCTAGCGCGGCGGCCATGTATATTGCGTTGGCATAAAAGATGCTGGCACCAATAGCAAAGGCCGCGCCCACAATGATATTAACCAAAAAAGGCATAACGAAAATAAACAGCATAGCCCCCCTGCGGTCTTTAAAAGAATTGGGCACAAGCCGCACAGGGCTGGCCCAGCCATAGCCAAAGACAACCAAAAAGATGCTGCCCAAAATGTCCATATGCTTTAGCGGGTTTGGCGCAAGACGCCGCTGGTCTTTAATGCCTTTATCGCCCAGTTTGTAGGCCACCAGGCTCTTTGTGTATTCGTGCAATGTAACGGCGATGATAACGCCGGGGATGGAGAGCAAAATGCCCTGTACGGTAATGTTCATAGTCTGGTCACCTCATTGGGCAAGTCTATTTGTTGATGTTAACACAATTTGGACGGGTTGTAAAGTGAAAAGTCTAAAGACGGTCAGGCCTTCATATAGTCAAGTGGAGGGGATTTTATGGACAGGATTAAAATTGCAAAGACAGCCTGTGTTTACACCGGCATTATTTTTGGCGCGGGCTTTGCGTCGGGTCAGGAGCACCTTACATTCTTTTTGCGCTATGGCCGCTGGGGCGTGGTGGGCATTATTGTGGCCAGCGCACTAATTGCGCTGTGCGGCTGGGCTGTGCTAGATATTTGTGTGCGCAATAAAATCAAGGACTATCGCGAATTTATGGCTCTTGTATTTGGCAGCCGCCTAGGGGCCGTGTTGGATATTATAACAGGCATATTTATTTTCGTAATTTTTTCGGCCATGCTGGCTGCCACGGGCGCGCTGGGCAGCGAAGCTGCCGGGCTGCCTTTTTCGTGGGGCGTGATTTTTGTTGCGACTTTGTGTTTTGTAGTGCTATTGTTTGATTTACGCGGCATGGTGCAGATAAATACAGTAATATCGCCCATACTGGTGGCAGGCGCGCTGTTTTTGGGGCTGCTGGCCATCTTTGGCGGCGCACAGCCCGCCTTTGCCATGCGGGCCATGGACAATTGGCCCACATCGGCCTTGATATACGCATCCTACAACCTAATACCGGCAATTGCTGTGCTGGCTGCTATGCCAAATTTGGTTACATCCAAAAAAATAGCAAAATACGGCGGCATATTGGGCGGACTGTTTCTTGGCATCATTGGGGTGGTGCTGGCTTTCGCACTGCTATCCAATATGCAGCTTGTAGAAAATATGCAGCTGCCCATGTTGGCTCTGGCACAGAACCACGGACACCTCGTCGCCAATTTCTATATCATCATATTGCTTTTGGCCATCTTCACCACAGCGGCCACAAATGCCTTTTCGCTAACACAATGGCTGTCGGCCAGAACGGGTTTTCCAAAAATGAAGATAAAAATCGCCATAATGATTATCGGCGTCGCGGCCGCCCATGTGGGTTTCTCAAATATCGTGACCCATGCCTATAGCTTTTTCGGCTTTTTAGGTCTGTTTATCATGTTTTCGATTATCATTTATTTTTTGGCGGCAAAAACAAGAAATTAAACCGACGGCCCGGAATCCCCATATTATCAAGACCAAAAAGATTCACCTTTTGCCTACAAAGTTAACAGGCAATGTATATTCCTTTTCAACATCATCATATTCTCCGCCTAACATCATGACCAAAATGTCCACAGCCACCTTTGCCATATCTTCAATTGGCTGGGCAATTGTACTGACATCAGGGCAAAGATTTAGAAACATTTTTGTGCCGTCATAACCAACAACCTCAATATCCCTGCCTTTTTTTGCAGCCATACCCTTTATCATACCTGCCAGCGTATCACCTGTAGCAAAGATGCCGTCCATATCAGGCTTTTCATCCAGATATTTTTCTATCATCTGCCTTTGAAAATCCTCGCTTTCGTCAAAGCCAACTGCGCATATAGACACTTCTACATTGTTGGTTGCAACAGTATCCAAAAAGCCTTGCATCCGCAAGTCTCCGCGCACTATTTCGTCCGGCGGGCTGCCTATAAACAGACCCACATGCTTGCAATCTTTGCCGGCCAAATATTCTGCCGCAAGCTTGGCTCCATGGTAGTTATCGCTTCGCACATTGGGAACTTTATCTGAAATAATCCTGTCTATAGACACAACAGCAAGCCTTGCTTTTTCATATAATTCGCTGGGCTTATTGCGCGAGCCTACTATTATTCCATCCACTTGGTTTGCCAGTAACATTTTCAGATGCTCGCCCTCTTTAACAGGGTCGTTATCGGTATTGCAAATAAGAACTTTGTAACCTTGGCGAGAGAGAAGTTTTTCCAGTTCTGTTACAACTGCACCGTAAAATGGATTGGATACATTCGGAAAAAGCAGCCCAACAAGATTTGTTTTGTTGATAAAAAGCGAACGCGCTACCTCGTTGGGAAAATAGCCCAGTTCTTCTATTGCATCATTAACCTTCTTGCGGGTTTTTTCGCTTATGTATCCCCTGTTGTTCATGACCCTAGAAACCGTAGTGGGTGATACCCCTGCCGCGCTTGCCACATCTTCAAGTTTAACTTTTATCATATGCCGTTCCAGCCTTTCAAACTTTTCTAAAAATTTTTCTTGACATTATCCTCTATTTAGTGTATCATATTATCAAAGGATATGTCAAGCGGATGACATATTTATATTTTTAGCACATATGTCAAGCGGTTGTCATATATATTTTTTGACCTATCTGTCAACCGGATGCCACAAATATAAAGGGGTGATGCTATTGTTTTCTCTACATGAGAAGATGCACTTAAAAAATGTGGACAATGATATCTTGGCCATAGGAGAGCTTTTAATCGACATGGTAGGCACAACAAACCGAGGTATTCTCACATACCACCAATTTTTCGGCGGCTCTCCTGCGAATATCGCCATGAACACAAAAAAATTGGGCCTTAATTCCCTCGTTTGTGCGTCTGTAGGCGATGACAGGCTGGGTGAATTCTTAAAAGATACTTTGCAGCTTGCCGATATTGACACCACATACATTCAGACCGTTCCAGAGGCCACAAGCATGGTTGTGCTAAACCAAAGCAACGGCACACCAACCCCTATATTCTACAGAGCGGCAGACTATAAAATAAAGTACAATAAAAAGCTGGAAAAAGCTGTGGATAATTCTAAGATAATCCATTTTTCCACTTGGCCTCTATCTATGTCTCCGGCCAAAGATAGTTTGATGCGTGTATTGCAGAGTGCAAGACAAAAAGGAGGACTGGTTTGCTTTGACCCAAACTATCATCCTGCACATTGGCAAAACCCGGAAGCTGGGAAAGAAGAGGTAAAGTCAGTCATAGGCATGGTAGACATTGTAAAACCTAGCGAAGACGACGCAGAAAGACTCTTTGGTGCTGATAGTCACGAGACGCAAATCAAGAGATTTCATGACCTTGGAGCAAAGCTTGTGATTATGACTTTGGGCAAGGACGGTTTAATAGCATCCGATGGAGACACGCTCCACAAACTACCTTCTTTGGCAGACAAAGTGACCAATACCACCGGTGCCGGCGATGCTTTTTGGTCGGGATTTTATGCTGCGATTGTAAATGGATACAGCATAAAGGGAGCTTGCAGCTATGGCTCTGCCGCAAGTGCTTTTAAGCTAAAGCACCTTAGCTCTATAGCAGAGCTGCCAAGGCTTGAAAAATTAAAGGAGTTGTATAGACTATGAAAAATGGTGTGCAACTAATTACATATCCGGATTCTCTTGGCGGAGACTTGAAAAACCTAAAAATCGTGTTGGATACACATTTTTCAGATGCGTTTCAAGGAATCCACATCCTTCCCTTCTACCCATCCTCTGGCGACAGGGGCTTTGCCGCCCTTACATACTTTGACGTAGAGCCATCTTTTGGGGGCTGGGATGATGTGGCGGCTCTAGGAGAAAAACACGATATCCTGGCAGATATTATGGTAAACCATATCTCGCACCAATCCGAGTATTTTCAGGACTTTTTGACAAATGGCAAAAAATCCAAATACAGCGATTTCTTCATAACTTTAGATAAAATATGGGATGATGGAGTGCCTGTAGCAAACGACATTGAGAAAATGTTTCTGCGCAGGCCGCTGCCTTATTCCAGATACGGCAAAGAAAGCGTCTGGACGACCTTTGGCAAAGAAGACCCATCCGAGCAGGTTGATTTAAACATACACTCCAAAGGTGTAAGGCAGCTTTTTATCGATATATTCAAGCATTTCAATGAGCAGAAAATAAACATCGTGCGGCTGGATGCTGTGGGATATATCATCAAAAAGCTAGGCACTTCCTGTTTCTTCGTAGAGCCGGAGATATATGAATTTTTGGACTGGATAGCAGAGCTGGCAGATTCGCTTGACATAGTGCTGCTACCGGAGGTCCATTCGCATTACTCCATACAATACAAACTGGCCGATAGGGGCTTTTGGATTTACGACTTTATCCTGCCATATCGCATACTGGAGGCCCTGTATGACAAAAACGGCACAAAGCTCTGCGAATACTTAAAATCTCGTCCGAGCAAACAGTTCACCATGCTGGACTGCCACGATGGCATACCTGTAAAGCCAGATTTGGACGGACTTATAGACACCACCAAAGCCCGCGCTTTGGTGGACAGATGCTTAAAAAACGGCGCGAACCTTAGCCGCATTGTCTCTGAAAAGCATAAAGATGCAGATGGCTTTGATGTCCACCAGATTCGCGGTTCGTATTATTCCATGCTGGAATGTGATGACGATGCATATATTGCGGCGCGGGCCATACAGCTTTTTACGCCCGGCATCCCGCAAGTATACTACATGACCCTGCTGGCAGGCGAAAACGACTATGAAGCCGTAGAAAAAACAGGCGAAGGTAGAGAAATTAACCGCCGAAACTATTCCATGGCAGAAATCGAGCAAGCTATGGGAAAGGATGTCGTACAGCGTCAGCTGCGCCTTATTAAATTCAGAAACGAGTACAAAGTCTTTGATGGCAAATTTGAAGCAAGCCATTTAGAGAATGTAATACAGCTTTGCTGGGAAAAAGATGCTAATAGAGCTGTTCTTGAAGTTAACTTGAGGACAAACGAGAGCATCATCAAATATACACAAAATAAAAAAGAGGAGATGTTAAAATTATGATGAAGAAACTGATTTTGGCAGTAGTTTTGCTGGTTGGTCTAATGGCGCTGGGTGCTTGTGGCAACGGAGCAAGCGACGATGTAGTAGAAATTCAGGTAATGTTTGGCAAAATGGAAGTTACAGCAGAGTTTGAAGCAATGCTAGATGTGTTTAACGAAGAAAACACCGGCGGTTTTAGGGTTACGCTGCTGCCCACAGCAGATGGCCAAGGCGTTGCAGAGCGTGCGCGCATACAATATGCCGCAGGCGACCCTGTTACATTGATGCACTTGGACGCTGGCTTTGTGCCGGAATTTGAAAACTACATAAGAGACCTTTCTGATCAACCATGGGTAAATGTTGCTATGGATGGCGTGCTGGACTTCGTAACACGCCCTGGCGGCCGCATCTTGGGTCTGCCTGCCAGCGTGGAGGGTTTTGGCATTGTGTATAACAGAGATGTTGTAAATGCGGCTTTGCCCGGATTTGATACAGGGTCCATCCGCACTCTCGACCAATTTGTTGATTTCATTAATGCCTTAGAAGCAGCTGGAGTCAGCGCTATTTTAACAACCCCTTCTTTGGATTGGTCGCTGGGCTTCCATCTAATGAACAAATTCCTTGCTACACAATCAGAAGACCTTGCTCCAAACATGGCCTTCCTAGACCAGCTATTGGCTGGCCAAGTTGATTTAATGCAAAACCAACGTTTCTTAAATTGGATGGATATACTGGATGTTATGTTGGAATATAACGCCCATGCCCATGCACCAATGGACCCACAGTTTGATGATGGCGTGATTCGCCTAGCCGATGGCGATGTTGCAATGTGGTTTCAAGGCAACTGGATTGCTCCACCAATGGCAGGCGTAAATCCTGATGGCAATTTCGGCTTTATTCCTGTGCCAATGAGCAACGACCCAAATGACTTTGCCAATAGACGTATGTCCATTGATGTCCCTCAATTCTGGGTAGTTGATGAGCATTTATCAACAGATGAGCAACAAGAAGCCGCTCTGTATTTCCTCAACTGGATGGCGACTTCACCAAGTGGGCAATACCATTCTGCAATACATCTTGGACTTGCTCCTGTAATGTACGGCGCGCGCTATGTTCCTCAAGATACACTCTCAATCGCTATGGTGGATTATCTTGAGCGCGGCGAAGCATTGCCCTGGGTTATTTCCTATTTCTCAAGCGGCCTGTTGACCATCACCGGCGGCGGCGTGCAGCAATACGCTCTGGGCTTGATAGATGCACAAGAGCTGGCACGTATAATCGAAAATGCCTTTGCGGACTTAAACTAACATTGTACACTCGTAGGGGCAGCACTTTGCCGCCCATTTGCGATTGGATACAGCAATCAACAGAAAGGGTTAAAACATGTATAACGAAAAAAGAGCAATAGACAAAATTAAAGTATTTGCGCTTTTTGCGGCTGTTCCTCTGTTTGCTTTTGTTATGATAGTTGTTGTGCCCTTTCTTTTGGGGCTTTATATGACTTTTACGAACATGGGCACGGTGGTTTCATTTGAATTTATTGGCCTGTCCAATTATCAGAGAGCTTTCGCAAGCACCAGGTTTTGGTCCAGCTTCGGCGTAACATTTCGGTATGTGGCCGCCACGGTAATCTTAGCAAATGCCTTTGGCTTGCTGCTTGCCTTGCTGGTTACATCAGGAATAAAAGGCCAAAACGCTTTCAGAATGGGCTTTTTTACCCCAAACCTCATAGGCGGCATAATCTTAGGCTATATTTGGCAATTTCTCTTCATTCGTATGCTGCCGGAATTTGGCCAGATGCTTGCCATTCCTATTTTATCGACTTCTTGGCTTGCAGACCCAACGCGGGCGTTTTGGGCTTTAGTGGTTGTGGGCGTATGGCAATCTTCGGGCTATATGATGATAATTTACATAGCAGGGCTGATGAGCGTAGATAAATCCTTATTAGAAGCCGCATCCCTTGATGGTGCCGGATATTTCCGAAAGTTATTTTCAATAAAAATGCCGCTGATGATACCCGCATTTACCATATGCCTATTCTTAACGCTGCGCAACAGTTTTATGATATATGACCTTAATCTGGCGTTAACAGACGGCGGCCCATTTTTAAGCACAGAGATGATAACCCTTGCAATATTTAACGAAGCCTTTACAAACCGCAACTTCGGCGTGGCACAGGTGCAGTCTTTGATACTGTTTGCTGTGATAGCGGTTGTAACCATAACGCAAGTTGGCTTCTTTAAGAAAAGGGAGGTGGAAGCATGAGTTTAGGTGCGCGCAGAAAATATTTTGGTATGGCCATAGCACTTGTCACGACACTCTTGCTTTTTGTCGTATACATCTATCCCTTTGTGCTGGTAATTATCAACTCTTTCAAAGACAGGGTGGAGGTTATAAGAAACCCCATGGCCTTACCGGAAAGCCTTAGTTTGACAAATTTCATACAGGCGTATAACACCATGAACTTCACTACTGCTTTCATAAACTCCCTAGTGATAACCACGGCCTCCATCGTCATTTTGATTTTGTTCTGCTCTATGCTGGCATATTTTTTGGCCAGATGGCCTTGGAAATTAAATAAGATAATCTTTATTGTCCTCGTTCTTTCCATGATGGTGCCGTTTCAAGTGGTGATGCTGCCATTTGTTATCATATATGGCAGCATATTCGGCGTGTTGGACAATCAAGCAACCTTGATATTTGCATATTTGGGCTTTGGTGCGGCGCAATCTACCTTCTTATACCACGGCTTCGTTAAAGGCATACCAAAAGAATTGGAAGAGGCGGCGGCAGTTGACGGTGCCGGTAAGATACGCACATTCTTCCAAGTAGTTTTTCCTATGCTAAAGCCTATAACCAGCACCATAGCCATATTGAACACCCTTTGGATATGGAATGACTTCTTGCTACCATCTCTCGTGCTAACATCTCCCGGCAACAGAACCATACCCCTATCCACCTTCGCCTTCTTTGGGCGCTTTACAACAGACTTTGGCGTAGCAATGGCAGCCCTTCTCCTTGCTGTGCTGCCCATTATAATTTTCTACTTGGTCTTACAGAAGCACATCATTAAAGGCATCGCAGATGGTGCTATAAAATAAATTTTTGGAGGATAACGTTCATGAAAAGAATCATTGCACTTGCTATCATACTAATTATGTCGATTTCGTCATTTACGTTCGTTTTGGCAGCAGAAAACTATGTTCTGGCTCCCGGCGTACATATAGTTGCAGACGACACATCCCCAACAGGTTTTTTTGTAACATTTGTACACTATAACCGCGAAGCCGCGCTGATTGAGCTTGGCGGCGATATGATGCTTAGAGATATCTACAATATTGAAAATACAGAACAATATTATCCACACCAGTTTCGTCCCGGGCTTTTTCCAACAGGCGGTGGCGGTGGCGGCAGAAATTTTAGAGAGCCGATGGAATATGCAGGAGATGGTCTTTGGACAATTACCTTGCCTTTAACAGGAGGCGCAATTGCCTATTGGTATTTTATTACTATAGATGGCGAAACAACCCGCATTGGCGACCCTGTTAATCCGCCGCCATTTAGCCCAAGCGATGTGAGAAGTGGCATCAATGATGAACTTAGTGCTGTACGTGTTCCATGGGATTCATCTAAACAGCATGAGCTTAATAACCGCTACCTTGAATTGCCTTTTGATGGCCCAAGAGGTACTGTTCAATATGCAAGATTTGATTCCAGCTACCCTACGGGCGAATCTCAATTTTTACGCATGATACCGGGTGAAATGTTTGGATACATGATGGTTTATCTGCCACCAAACTTCGACCCCAACCGTGCTGCGCCTTACCCTGTAGTATACATGTCCCACGGTGTTTTTGGCGACCAGACGGATTGGATGGGTGCCGGTGGCGTGCCGCATATAATGGACAATTTGATTGGCCAAGACATAATCGAACCCACCGTGGTGGTTTCGATTAATAATTCCCGCCATGCAGATGGCGAAGGATTTGCCGGCGCGTTGTTTTTGAACGACAATGCACTAAGCGATTTCATGAATTACGTTGTGCCCTTTGCAGAGGCAAATTTCAATGTATCCAGCAGCCCTAATGAGCGCGCAATTGCCGGGCTTTCTTTGGGCGCGGTATTTGCAGGACAGGTATACTATCACTATACAGCAGAGTTTGGTTACTTTGGGTTTTTCAGCCCGCCAAACGGCCCAACAGCAAACAATATCGGTATTCTTGACCTTGCCAATCTGCCAAACAAAAATGTGCCGGAGCTGTTTTACGGTTATGGAATCTTTGCGGCGGCTGACTATGTAAATCTGCCAAATATTTTTGACGAAGCAGGCATATCCTTTGCATCTTATGCAGTACCCGGACACCACGACATGAACACATGGGCGCAGTTGTTTGTTATTTTTGCTCGTGATTATTTATGGCAAAGCAGGGTCGAGCTACAGCGCGGCGTTACCGTAACGCCAGATTCAACATCTCCAACCGGCTTCACGGCTACATTTGTCTATAACAACCCCGATGCACAGATGGTTGAATTTGTGGGCCTGCTAAATCTTCGCTATATTGATGGCGGCGAAGATGTTCGCCCCGTGTATGAATTTGAGCCCGGCTGGTTTCATGCTCCGGGTGCCGGAGGAAATCATATTGTTCGCATGGATTATATCGGCGATGGATATTGGACAACATCCGCACCGGTTGCAGGCGGCACAATAAACTATTGGTTTAAGCTTTACACATCGTACAGCTTGGATGGCGCACCAATACCGGAAGAGATAACGCCGGAGTTTCGCGCCGAACATTCCACCCGCATTGTAGACCCTTACAATACATTATCCAACTTGCTTGTAACCCCTCCGCCGGCGGGGGTTGGCAACTTTAGATACAGCCTTATTCATGTCCCATTTGACCCGGCAAAGCAGCACGAGCTAAACAATCGCAATGTTGAACTGCCAAGAACTGACCAAAGAGGCACTCTTGATTTTGTTCGATATTATAGTGGCGACGAACCGCGCTATATGGGTATCTATCTTCCATATGGATACAGCCACGATAGAGCGCAGCCTTTCCATATTATATATACAGCCCATGGCATGGGCGGCGATTTAACCGACTGGCTATGGCAGGTAAACGCCCCAAGCACTTTGGACAACCTGATTGCAGATGGCATTATACCCGCTACGGTGGTTATTACATCAAGCCAAATCCCATTTGGATTTGCTCCACCCTTCGGACAATTGCGACCTGAAATTGTTGACAACATAATGAACAATGTGATACCATTTGTTGAAGAAAACTTTAATGTATCAACAAATCCGCAAGAGCGCGCTTTGGTAGGATTGTCGATGGGCACTTCCGTTGTAGCAAATATCCTTTATGACCATACAGAGTTTTTTGGATATTATGCCTTCATAAGCGGCGGGCATATGCCAGACCTTGACTTTACTACCCTTGGCAATCTCGATCAGGCAACAATTTTCATGGGGCATGGTCTGTTTGAATTTGGGTCGAACCTGCTATTCCCGCAGTTGCCCGATTTTGATGATAGGTATGTTTATGTAGTGCCTTCTGGTTATGGCGCACATATGTTTTCAATTTTTGCTCGTAATTATTTGTGGCAATCAGAGCAGGGCCTTGTGCCTTTGCGCGAAATAGCAGAAGCCAGAGGTGCGCAGATTGATTGGATTGGCGAAACAAGGACTGTGGTTGTCGATATAGATGGCCGGATTGTTAGTTTTTTGATAGATGAGCCCCTGCCCGGCGGCTTCGGTATGGCAGAGCTAACAAACGATAGGACATTTGTGCCAAATGGTTTTATAGATATGATTTTTGATTAAAGGAGAAAAAAATTTATGGCTACAATTTCTGCAACGATACACCCATCTTCTTTAGGCTTCAGAACAAGGATAGAGGTGATAATCCCTCAATTTCCAGAGCCGGTCGTATCAAAGGATTCTCCATTATATTCAGAACCGCTACCTAAACCGGACAAAATCTTGTATTTGCTCCATGGGCTTAGTGATGACGCCACGGCATGGGGTCGCCATACAAGCATAGGAACATATGCAGAAGAAAGAGGGTATATCGTAATTATGCCGGAGGTGCAGCGCAGTTTTTATAGCGACATGAGGTATGGCAGCCAATATTTTACCTATGTAACAGAAGAACTGCCAAAAATCTGCGAAGAGCTGTTCAATATAAAGCATGTGCGCGAAAAAACCTTTGTGGCAGGTCTATCTATGGGCGGCTATGGCGCATTAAAGTGCGGGCTGTCGCGCCCTGATTTTTACGCGGCATGCGCGGGCTTTTCCGGTGTCCTTGACATAGAAGAAAGGTTGGTCGATGCAGCCGAAAAAAATTGGTATAGGGAGCTATATGCGATTTTTGATAAATATGCACCCAGGCCAGAAAGTGCCAACCTCTTTAAGCTCTCAGAAAAAATGGCAAATCTCCCCAAAGAAAAGCAAGTGCGAGTATTCGTCACTTGCGGCGATGAAGACTTTTTGATTGACGACAACAGAAAGTTTGACAAGCACATGAAAACACTTCCGGTTGAATATGAATACAAGGAATGGCCGGGTGTTCATGATTGGAAGTTCTGGGAAGAGAGTCTGCTGCTGGCATTTGATTTTTTCGAGAAATAAGAATTTTGATATAGACGCACAACTTTAATTTACCGCATAATTATTTCTCAATGCGAGCAACGTTCCAAGGTTGCATTGAGAAATAATTATGCTACTTCTTAAGTTGTGTGGCTATAGTATAACCATTAACCACGAATAGCACGAGTAGTACGAATAAGGATTTATGCTCCTGGGTTTTATTCGTGTTCATTCGTGCTATTCGTGGTTATAAATCCTTCCCGAGGCTAGTATACATAGTACAAACCAAGATTGTCCTGGAGGGAATTTATGAAAAAGAGATTTATGTTGTTAATGCTAATTTGTGCTGGCGCGCTGGTGTTTTCGGCCTGCGCCACCATACAGGAGAGGGTAGATGCATCAGCCTACGAAAGAATCCACAGGCAGTTAATGTCTATGGAAAGTTTTACGGCGCAGGCCACGGTTACATATATTTCTAACCAAAATAGCCATACCTACGAAACCATCCAGCACGCCCGCATTAGCGGAGAATACCGCATAGAGGTGACTGCGCCAGAGAATGTGGCGGGCAATACCACGGTGTTTGATGGCACAACCATCTCGCAATTTAACCCCCGCGTTGATGGCCGTATTTCCCAAACCACAACAGAGGCCCCAGAGCGGCTGGAGATTTTGCTAACATCCTTTGTGCGCAATTTTGTTACCAGCCAGGAAGTTAGTGTAACAGCGGCAGCTCTGGATGAAGGGCTGACGACTGTGCTAGAGGCCACCATCCCCGGCGACCACCCATATATGGCCACGCAAAGTCTATGGGTTAGCAACGATACATATCTGCCGGTTCAATTGAAAGTCTTCGACCAAAATGGAACAGAAAGAATTATTGTAATTTTCAACAGCTTTGAGTATAATGTAAACATAGGAAACGAAATGTTCCAAACGCCGTAGGGGCGGGTCTATGCCGCCCGCTAGGAGGGAGATACTAAAGATGATAACTTTCGGAAGAGCCGCGGCGGTGGTCAGCCCTGCCGCAATAGCAAACAATATCGAGGTTGTGCGCAAGATGGTTGGGCCAGCTGTGCGGATAATGGCCGTTGTTAAGGCCAATGGCTATGGCCATGGCATTTACGAGGCCGCGCAGGCCGCCCTAGATGCCGAGGCGGACTGGCTGGGCGTTGCCACCGTAACAGAAGGTGTGGTTTTGCGCCGCCGAAATATTATAGCACCCATGTTAGTGTTAAGCCCCGCCTTTGAAGAAGAGTTTGAGAATATAATCTTAAACAACCTGGCCTCCACGATTTTTAGTCTGGATGTAGCCAAAAAGCTGTCCTATGTGGCGGGGCATCTAGACCGAACCGCCAAGGTGCATATTAAAATAGATACCGGCATGAACCGCGTGGGCTACACTGGCGATCCAAAGGCCATTGCCGCCGAGATTGCAGAAATTGCAACCCTGCCCGGCATCGTAATAGAAGGCATATATTCCCATTTTGCCGCATCGGATGCCAACGAAGAATATACACGGGCACAATTTGCCAGTTTCATGCATATAATAGGGGTATTGGAAAATAGTGGTCTACATATCTCTATAAAGCATATTTCAAATTCTGGCGGCATCCTTGGCTATCCCGAATGTAATTTGGATATGGTGCGCGCAGGTGTTTTAACATACGGCCTCGCGCCCAATTCGCTGGTATCCGGCGCACAAGAGCTTGCGCGGCTGGGCTTTTTGCCCGCTTTAACACTAAAAAGCCGCATAGCACATGTTAAAACCGTGGCTAAGGGCGAGACCGTGGGTTATAGCCGCAATTACACCGCCGTAAGTGATATACGTGTGGCCAGCATACCCATTGGCTATGCCGATGGTCTCTCGCGCCATCTAAGCAACCGCGGACAGGTGCTGATAAACGGCGTATTCTGTGATATCATCGGCAATGTCTGCATGGACCAGTTTATGGTGGATGCGACGGCGGCCGATGCAAAGGTGCGGGACGAGGTTGTAATAATCGGCCAAAGCGGCGATGCCCGTATTTGGGCAGAAGACGTGGCGGCGTGGCAGGGGTCTATAAACTACGAAGTCGCCACGTCAATTTCAGAAAGAGTTGCCAGATTTTATGTATAGCTGCGCCGCATAGCGTTAATACTAAACATGTAGCCCAAATTCCAAAGATTTTGTAGTCGGAGAGTGAGGACATGTTGGTTAAACGCGGAGATATTTTTTATGCAGAACTAGACCCTGTGATAGGCAGCGAACAAGGCGGTGTGCGCCCTGTGCTGATTGTGCAAAACGATGTGGGCAACAAATACAGCCCCACCATAATATGCGCGGCCATTACCAGCCAAATAGGCAAGGCCAAGCTGCCCACCCATATAGAAATAGACTGCACCAAGGCAGACCTGGTAAAGGATTCTGTGGTGCTGCTGGAACAAGTGCGCACCGTGGACAAAAAACGCCTGCGCGAAAAAATTTGCCATGTGGACGATGCCTTTATGAGCAGAGTGGACAGAGCCCTGCGTGTTAGTTTTGGACTGGGATAAATACATACCACAGGGGCAATGAGGAATTAGGAATGAGGAATGAGGAATTTAAAAACCACCGTTGGAGTTCCGGTGGTTTTTATGTGTAGTCATTCCGGGCTTGCCCCGGAATCCCCCATCATCTGACTTAGTGCGTCCGAAAATGCCTGCGGTTCAAGGATTCTATACCCCGGCATATCCCCGCTCACGTACCAATAATTAAGCTCCTGCACAGCATCAGGCCGGCTTAACAGAATATGGATTGGCCCGCGGTGGTGCAAATTAATCTCCCATAGCACATCGTCCACATAATAAGCCCCAAAAACCCCCGCCCTTTGAGACATGGTACTTGCCAGCAGCTCCACAAGCGCGTTGTGGTCGAACCTATCCGTCACGTCCACGCCATTGTGATGCACTCTGTCTATCAGCACATAGTCATCGTCATGCGTTCTATAGTCTGCGACTATACTGGTTGTATCGCCGAAAACATGGGTTGTACGCACAATGTCGTATGCAAAACTAAAAGGTTCTCGTATTATCGGCCGCATTGGCGGGTCTATTGCGAAAAATATGCTAACCGCCACCAAAGCAATGCACGCCAGCATAATGCCAATTGTAATTCGCTTGTTAATAGTCATATCGTAAACCCTCTAAAACGGTCGCTTATCAAAATACCCCTTCTCTTTCCAATACTCGTAGGGATAATTTCCCGCGCCTACATATTTTTTCAATACAAATTTTGACATATAGTAAAACAAGACGGTAGACATATGCGGCCGCCCTTTTTGCCTATCGTAAAACCGCCGCGCCACCCGCCTAAGCAACTTTTCATGCCTCTGCTGTTTTGTCGCCGGCATTTTATCCCACTTGTTTGTAAACATGCGTATGCTTAGGGTCGAAACATGGTTGATACCCCAATGCCGCAAAGCTTTTGATATTACCCCGGCAGCGGCTGTAGACCCCGTGCCCGTGGTGATAACAAAGGCCTTCTTTCCAAAGATCTCTTCCCTAGGCATTACGGGCAGCACCAAAGAATCCAGATGGTCAAAGAGATTCTTCATAGCACTTGGCATGCTGCTTGCCCCATAATGTGGCGTGGCAAAAACCAGCGCGTCCGCGGCAAGGACAGCTTCCAAGATGGGGGCTATGTGCTGCGCATTTGGGCAGGACTCTTGCCGCCCACCAAAGCATAGCTGGCAACCCACACAAAAATTGGGCAGGTCATACGGCATAAAAAATTCGTTGATGCTAACGTCGCCGCAACTTGATAATTCGTCTAGGAATATTTTGGTAGCATGATATGTGTTGCCCTTGCGGGGACTTCCATGAAACACCGCAATTCTCATACGGTATCCTCAACCCGCTTTAATAGCTTGGGATGCACCAAAGGAAAGGTCAGCCTATCCGGTATATCATCAAAAAAGCCTATGCTCTCGATTTCGCTGTCTGGCAGGCCGCCAAACTCCGCTATCTCTGCAAAATACAGCATACCAAAGCTCTCTTGTTCCCATTTAGCAGAATACACACAAACCGGCCTAATATCGAATTTGGCCGCACCTGTTTCTTCATGCAGCTCTCTTTTGGCGGCTGCAAGGGGCGTTTCTCCGGCCTCTATACGGCCGCCGGGCAGCTCCCAGCCCTTTCGCACCTCGTTTTTGCACCAAACCCACTTGTCCCTATACCTTGAGACTATCACAGCATACCCAAATGCAGATTCCTCAATTTCGCCTATTTCATAGAACTTTCCAAAATTTACATCAGACATAGCCGCCTCCAAAACATCACAGGTTCTTTATAACCTTTGTTGGGCATTTTTGCACACACACGCCGCAAAGTGTGCATTTTTCATAATCCACCTGCGCCAGATTGTTGTTTACATGTATTGCATCATGTGGACAGTTCTTTTCGCATAGCTTGCAGCCAATACACCCACCGCTGCAATTGGCCCGCACCAGCTGCCCGCGATCGGTAGAATGACACTCAACCCGCACCTTGGCAGCATCGGGCACAATCTCTATCAGAGCCTTGGGACATATCGGCACACAAAGCCCACAAGCCACGCATTTTTCGGGGTTTACCACGGCTATGGTATTTACAATATCAATTGCATCAAAAGGGCAGGCCGCAACACAGCTTGCGTGGCCTATACAGCTAAATGTGCAGGACTTTGGCCCTGTGCCGGGCAGCAGATATGTGGCATTGCAGTCGCCAATGCCATCATATGCATAATAGGTCTTCGCCACATCCCCATTGCCACAGCAATGCACATAGGCCGCCAACCGTGCCGCCGGGACTTCTTCCACGCCCATTATTTCGGCCAGCCGTGCCGCCAAATCCGTGCCGCCAACGGGACATTCGTTTGTTTTGGCCTGGCCATCGGCCACGGCAGCCGCAAACCCATCGCAGCCGGGATAGCCGCATGCACCGCAGTTTATGCTGGGCAAGGCCTCGCGAATGGCAGCGGTATTTTCGGCTTCTTTAACAAAAAAAATTTTGCCAACATAGCCCAAAAAGCCGCCCAGCGCAAGAGCCAACACTCCCAGCGCAACAACTTGTATGATTATAAGACCCATGCTACAAATCCCCTCTCTAAATCAACCCCGCAAAGCCCAAAAACGCAATGGACATAAGCCCCGCCGCGACCAGCGCGATGGGGAAGCCGCGAAAGGCCTGGGGCACATCGCAGCGTTCTATGCGCTCGCGCAAGCCGGCAAATATCACTATAGCCAGCAAAAAGCCAAGGCCAGCACCCGTGGCATGCACCACGGATTCTATAAACCCAAAGCCCTCGTTCATGTTAATAAGCACAGCACCTATGATGGCGCAATTTGTGGTGATAAGCGGCAAATACACGCCCATGGCCGAATACAGCGTAGGGCTGGATTTTTTTAGGAACATCTCTACGGCCTGCACCAGCGTGGCTATGATAACTATAAAAGCGATTATATGCAGGTATTGCATATTTAGCGGCACCAGAAACAGTATATAGACAATATAGGACACCGCCGAAGACAGCGTTAGCACAAAAGTAACAGCAAGCCCCATAGACACAGCGGATTCCAGCTTTCTGGAAACGCCAATAAAAGGGCAAATGCCCAGGAAGCGCGTAAGTACAAAGTTATTGACAATGGCAGCAGATAGAAACAGCAATATCAAATTCATGGCTTGGCCTCCTCACTTTTGCGTCTTGTGCCCATGTATCGCAAACCTGCCATCAATGCGCCCAATGTAATGAAAGCGCCCGGCGGCAGTATAAACAGCAATGTCTGCGGAAAAGCCTCCGGCATGGCCACCATTAGCGGCGTATCCCGCAGCAACGTGCCAAAACCAAAAAGCTCCCGTATGGCGGATAGCATTACCATAGCTATTGTAAAGCCCAGCCCCATACCTAGTGCATCCAACGCAGAGCGCAGGGGGTTGTTTTTAAAGGCAAAGCTCTCGCCCCGGGCCAGGATTATGCAGTTAACAGCAATAAGGGGCAGGAAGATCCCCAAATTGGCATGCAACACAGGTATAAAGGCCTCTACCAGCATATTTACAGCCGTTACTGCGCCCGCAATTATAACCACAAAGCACGGTATACGCGCCTTGACGGGTATAAAGCCACGCAAAGCCGAAATTAACACATTTGTTAGCAGCAACACAAAAGCCGTAGCCAACCCCATGCCCAGACCATTAAACACCGTGCCGGACACAGCAAGAGCCGGACACAGCGCGATGGCCTGTACAAAAATAGGGTTTTCGCTGATAATGCCGCGTTTTAGGTATTGTTTTATGAACATATTTGCACCCCTTTTACTGCTGGATATTCGGCAAAACCGCCTGATTCACAAATTCAATCGCATCATTAACCCCATCGGCTATCACCTGCACAGTAATCGTCGCGCCTGTAATGGCCACAACCTCGTTGTAGCCGGCCGTGCCGCGTGTCAGCACCCTTACATCCCCTGTCGATCCTATAAACTGATGTCTATATCCCTCTTCTGTAATGCGCGAGCCAAGCCCGGGGGTTTCTGTATGGGCAATAACATCAAGGCCGGTGACAGCGCCATCCAGGCCAATTCCTACAAGAACAATCATTCTATCCCAGCCGGTTACGGCCATTTGCACAACAACACCTATGGGAGACCCTTGGTCATCAAAACCCACAGAATAGCTCAGAAGGCCGGAGGTATTGCCTAGGTCAATATCTCCAGAAAAAACATCCACACCCGGCAGCACATAGGACATAGACGCCAAGCGGGCTTGCTCCCGGGCATCGGCAATCACATCAATGGTCAGCATATTCGTAACCGCCAAAACCAGGGTGAACACAGCGGTTATCGCAAACATAGCCAAAGCAGGCCGTACTATATCTTTCATGGCAATCACCCTCCCCTATTTTGTCGTACCATACACACGCGGCATAGTTAGTTTATCTATCAACGACACCAGCAGGTTCATCAGCAATATCGCATAAGTAACACCTTCCGGAAAACCGCCCCAAATGCGGATTATAGCCGTTATAGCACCACAGCCAATACCAAAAACCACCTGCCCCATAGCCGTCATGGGTGATGTGGAGTAGTCCGTAGCCATAAAAAACGCGGCCAACATCAAAGCCCCAAGGAAAATTTCATAATGGGGCTGGCCTGTAAAAAAGCCGTGGCGACCAAAGACGAAGAGCATAAGGCCCGTTGTGCCTATGAAAAATACAGGTATGCGCCAGTTTATCACCTTGCGGATTAGCAAATACGCGCCGCCTGCTATTATCAGGATTGTGGCAACCTCGCCTATCGCGCCGCGGGTGTTGCCAAAGCCCCATAGGACGCTCCATATGTCCGATAGGCCGGGTATGTAGAAGCCTGCCGTGGCAAATTCTGCCAGAGGGGTGGCTGTGGCCACAGCATCGGGGGCTAGGCCAAAATCGTATATCGTGACCAGCGCGGGATAGGCCGCCAACAAAAAGGCGCGAGCCGCCAGCGCAGGGTTTACAAAATTTTGACCAATGCCGCCAAAGAGCTGTTTTACGATGATAATGGCAAAGAAGGCGGCCACAACCATTGTCCACAGGGGTACTGTGGCGGGCACGCCAAAGGCGATTAATATGCCGGTGATAACCGCAGAAAGGTCGTTTACCATCACAGTTTTTTTCATGATTTTTTGGTAAGCCCATTCGAAGAACACGCAGGATATTACAGACACCGCAATAACAGCCGTGCCACGTGCGCCAAAGTTGATGACGGCTATCAGCAAAGCGGGTATTAGGGCTATGATAACATCCAGCATAATGCGCTGGGTGGTGATTTTTGCGCGCATATGGGGCTTGGAGGTTATTAGGTAGTTGCTTGTGGGGTTGGGGTTTTGGGGCATGAGGATTCTCCTTTTAGAGCGGGCGGCGTAGAGCCGCCCCCTACGAGGTTTTGGGCGACCACAGGTCGCCCCTACGATCTTGCGGCAATATCTCTACGGACTCGCCCTCTACCCATTAATATGGATTGCATCAAGTGCCGCTTAGACGGGCAGATGTAAGAGCACGAGCCACATTCCACACAGGCCATACCATGCAACTTTTTAAAGCCCTCGTAATCATCTTCCAGCGCAAGCGTGTTAAGCTCGTAGGGCAAAAGGCCCATAGGGCAAAATTCTACGCATTTGGCACAGCGTATGCAGGGTCGCTCTTCTTGTATATTGGCCACTTTTTCGGAAAAAGCAAGGATTACAGAATCGGTTTTGATAATGGGTATATTAAGGTCAAACAACGCCCAGCCCATCATAGCACCGCCGGACATTATCTTGAAAGGGCGGTGTTTAAAGCCGCCGGCGCGCTCCACCAGGGTTTTGTAGGACATACCCAGCACGGCCTCGTAATTGCCGGGGTTTGCAAAGGCATCGCCAGAAAGGGTCATGATGCGGCGGGTTATGGGGCGGCCACGACGTATTATAGCATCTATAGAGGCCACAGTTGATACATTTAGCACGATAACGCCGATGTCGGAAGGCAGGCCGCCTAGGGGCACCTGCTTCTTTATGCAGGCCTCTATCAGCTGTTTTTCCGAACCCTGCGGATACGTAGGCGGCAGGCCAATAACCTCTACCCGGTCGTTGCTGGCAAACAGCTTTTTGTAAAGCATAACAGATTCCAGTTTGTTGGTCTCTATTGCCAATATGCCCCGGGCAAAAGGAAACAGGCGCAACATAAGCTCTAGAGATTCGCGGATATTGCCGGGTTTTTCCAGCATCACCCGGTGGTCATGGGTATGATATGGCTCACATTCTGCACCATTAACCAGGATGTATTCGATTTTGTCGGGGTCTTGGGGGTTTAGCTTGATATGCGTGGGAAAACCCGCACCGCCAAGGCCCACCAGCCCCGCTTCTTTTATTATCTCTAGATATTGCTCGCGTGTAAGGTTATGGGTATCCTCTATGCCTTGCACAGAGGGATGTTCTTCCATCAAGCCGTCGGATTCTATCACTATGCTTTCAATATAATGGCCATGGGGCTCCAGCGTGGACTTTATATCCACCACTGTGCCGGACACACCAGAATGTATATTGGCAGAAATACGCCCGGTGGCCTCTGCAATTTTTTCGCCCAAAAGCACACGGTCGCCTTTTTCCACAAGGGATTTAGCCGGCGCACCAATATGTTGTTGTAGTGGATATGTGAGGATATCGCCGGCAATAGGCAGAATGGGTATAATGCGCATGTCCTCTGTGTGGCCCTTGTGTTTCTCTAAATGCAGGCGTTGTTTAAATCTAAAAGCCCTCATGCCCTTGACCTCCTCCATCGTATTAATTCTATTTTAACATAGACCGGAACGTCTCGACAAGTATTGATTAATTGTTAACAAGCACCGGACTTGACATCAGAGGCACGTTAAGATATCATAATATATAGTAATTCGACAATGGCTGGAGAAAGGAAAAAGGGTCATGAAAAATATTCTGATAAAAAACGGCCGGGTGATAGACCCCGCCAATAATGTGGATAGGGTTGCAGATATTTTGGTGGAGGATGGCAAGATTGCTACTGTAGGTAGCGATTTGGACATGGCAGACTGCGAGGTAATTGATGCGGCGGACCTCTGGGTTGTGCCAGGGCTAATAGACCTGCATGTACACTTCCGCGAGCCGGGTCAGACCCATAAAGAGGATTTGGCCAGTGGTACGGCGGCGGCGGTTTTGGGCGGTTTTACAACCGTCTGCACAATGCCAAACACCGCGCCTGTAGGGGATAGCGTTGATTGGGTGCGCAGTCAAATTGATAGGGGCAAGGAAATTGGCCTTTGCGACATATTGCCTATTGCCGCAATTACAATGGAGCAAAAGGGCGAGGTGCTTGCGCCTATAGCAGAGCTGGCGGCCGCCGGGGCTGTAGGTATTAGCGAAGATGGCATGAGTGTTAAAAATGCAAAGCTCTTTAGGGAGGCTATGAAAATCGCCGCCCAACTGGGCATTATTGTGTTTTCCCATTGCGAAGATGCAGACCTGGCCGCCGGTGGCGTTATGAATGAGGGCGAAGTCTCCAAAAGGCTGGGTTTGCCGGGCATACCACGCTCTGCCGAAGATGTTATAATCGCCCGGGATATTGTGCTGGCGCAAGAAACAGGCGCAAAACTGCATATTTGCCACGTGGCCACAGCAGGCGGGGTCGGGCTTATTGCCGATGCCAAAAAGCGTACAAGCCTTGTAACATCAGAGGTCGCACCACATCACTTTATACTGTGCGATGAGGATATAGACGGCACAGACACCAATTTTAAAATGAACCCACCCCTACGCACCAAAGCCGATGTTGCGGCCATGCTGGCCGGGCTGGCGGATGGAACAATAGACATTATAGCCACCGACCACGCGCCGCACCACGCAGACGAAAAGGCAAAAGGCTTTTTGGCTGCACCGAATGGCATTGTTGGACTGGAAATTTCTGTACCCCTGGCTATATCGGAGCTGGTGGAGACTGGCAGACTAACGCCCATGCAACTGATAAACAAAATGTCCACATTGCCCGCACAGATTCTGGGCATTAATAAAGGTAATCTGGCCGCGGGAAGTGCCGCAGATATCACCATTATAGACCCCGCGGCAAAATATACAATAGACCCTGCCGGCTTCGCATCCAAGGGCAAAAACATGCCCTTTGGCGGCCGCGCGGTTGCAGGCAGGGTGCGCCATACCATCTATGGCGGAAAAATAGTGGTTAGGGGAGGAAAATTGGTATGATAATGGACAAGCTGATAGACAGAATTGTAGAGCTAAAAAACCCCACCGTTGTGGGCTTAGACCCGCGCATGGACTATGTGCCGGAGAGCATCGCTAAAGACGCCCAGGATAGATATGGCCGCACGGCAATAGCCGTAAAATACGCTCTGCTGGCCTACAACAAGGGCATTATTGATGCTGTTTGCGACATTGTGCCCGCTGTGAAACCCCAAATTGCCTTTTACGAGCAGTTTGGCGCAGAGGGCATTGATGCGTATTTTCAGACCGTGGAATATGCCAAAAGCAAGGGTATGATTGTGATTGGCGATATAAAGCGCAGCGACATCGCATCCACGGCGGAGGCCTATTCTGATGCGCATATTGGCCAAACAGATGTTTTTGGTGAGAAGATGGCCTTTTCGCAGGCGGATTTTATCACCATCAACCCATTTTTGGGCGCGGATTCTATCGAACCCTTCCTAAAAAATTGCAAGGACTACGACAAGGGGCTGTTTATCCTTGTTAAGACCTCCAACAAGGGTAGCGGTGATTTTCAGGATCTTATTGTTGATGGCCGCCCCCTATATGAGATTTGCGGCGAATATGTGGAGAAATGGGGGGCTAGCCTTGTCGGCCGCCATGGCTATTCGTCCATTGGCGCGGTGGCAGGGGCTACCCATCCCGAGGTTGCTGCAAAGCTGCGGTCTTTGATGCCGCGCACTTTCTTCCTAGTGCCCGGTTACGGCGCCCAGGGCGGCGGCACGGCGGATATTGCAGGGGCTTTTGACAAAAATGGGTTGGGGGCTATTGTTAACAATTCCCGTGGCATTATTGCGGCATATAAAACAGAGAGATATAGCGGATTGGGCTTTGCAGAAGCCGCCAGAGCCGCTGCCCTGGATATGAAAGCGGACTTAGGCACAATCTTGTAGGGGCGAGCGTCCTCGCTCGCCCGCTATTCATAAGGAGATTCTCATGAGCATGATACAGAATGTTAAAGTAATAGAAAACAAACAAATCGCGCCGGATATATTTGATTTGCGCATATATTCGCCGGAACAGGCTGCAAAGGCCCTAGCCGGGCAGTTTCTTGGCATTTACACCGGCTCTGCCGCCATGCTTTTGCCGCGCCCGCTGTCTATCTGCGAGATTGATGCATCAGGCGGCATCTTGCGCGTGATCTACCGGGTTGTGGGCGATGGCACGCGGGATATTGCCGGGGTTGCGCCCGGTGGCGAGCTGCGGGTTCTTGGGCCTTTGGGCAATGGTTATGATTTAAAGAACTTAACCACGGAAAACACGGAAGCACACGGAAGGGTTGCCATTGTTGGCGGCGGGCTTGGTGTGCCGCCTTTGCTTGGATTGGCGGCTGGTGTTCGCGGGGTTTTGCCTGATGCTAAGATTACTGTATATTTGGGCTTTCGGGACAAGTCGCAGGCGATTTTGGTGGAGGATTTTGGGGGATTTGTTGATGAGGTTGTGGTTTGCACGGATGATGGGAGTTATGGGGTTAAAGGGAATGTGATTGAGGCCATGACTGGGGGGATTCCGGGTCAGGCCCGGAATGACGATATTATTTATGGCTGCGGGCCCTATCCTATGCTGAAGGCTTTGGCGGAATATGCTAAGCAATCGAAACTCCCCTGCTTTGTGTCTGTGGAAGAGCATATGGCCTGCTGTGTTGGCACTTGTCTGGCTTGCGCCGTAAAGGTGCAGACAGACAGCGGCGCGGTTAACAAGCGGGCATGCTACGATGGGCCTGTATTTGATGCTAGTGAGGTGGTGTGGGAATGAAAAATCTATCCGTAAAAATAGCGGGGCTAACATGGAAAAACCCTGTTACAGTAGCATCCGGCACATTTGGCAGCGGCCGGGAATATGCCCAATATATGGATATTAACCGGCTGGGAGCTATCACCACAAAGGGGGTCGCGCCCGTGCCCTGGCCGGGCAACCGCACGCCGCGGGTGGCAGAAAGCTATGGCGGCATGCTTAATTCCATAGGTCTGCAAAACGCAGGTGTAGAGCAGTTTATCGCCAATGATATAGACTTTTTTCGAAAGATAGACCCGCTGGTGATTGTGAATGTTTGCGGCCATAAAATTGAGGAATACTGCGATGTAGCGCAGCGTTTGTCCCAAGAGGACGGGATTGACATGCTGGAGCTAAATGTTTCCTGCCCTAATGTTTCCGAGGGCGGTGTGCAGTTTGGCACAAATTGGAAGCTTACCGAGCGGGTAGTGCGCGAGGTTCGCAAAGTGACCGGCCTACCGCTGATTGTGAAGCTAACACCAAATGTAACCGACATAGAGGTAATAGCCAAAGCCGCCGAGGGCGCGGGCGCGGGCGCACTTTCTATGATAAACACCCTGTTTGGCATGCGTATAGACATAAACCGTCGTCGCCCTGTGCTGGGCAACACTTTTGGCGGCGTTTCCGGCCCGGCTATAAAGCCTGTGGCCCTGCGCTGCGTGTATCAGGTGGCCCGCTGCACAAAAATCCCAATAATTGGTATGGGCGGTATAATGACCGGCGAAGATGCCATAGAATTTATGATGGCCGGCGCAACCGCTGTGGCCGTTGGCACGGCGAATTTCGCCAATCCCCGGGCTACAATTGATGTATTAGAAGGCATTGAAAACTTTATGGATAAAAATGGCATCACCGACATAAACAGCATAATTGGTGCTGCATTGTAAAAATTTGGAGGAATGTAATGAAATATTTTGACACCCACGCCCACTATATAGGCAAACGCTATGATAAGGATAGGCACAGGCTTTTCCTGGACATGCACAAAAATGGCGTGGAATATATTATAAATTCGACCAGCACCCTAGAGCTGGAAGAAGGCCTGCAAATGGCCAGGTCTTATGATTTTGTGTATTTGAGTATAGGCGACAACTGCTCTTGGACCACCCCGCCCGAGGGCGATGAATACATGAGCGACGAAATGTTGGCAAGGATGATAAAGATTTGTCAGCGCAACGAAAAAGTGGTGGCTTGGGGCGAAATCGGCATTGGGCTAAACAGACCGGAGCATACCAAGGGGCGCGGCAAAGAAAACCAGATATACTGGTTTAAAAAGCAGCTGGAGGCCGCAAAGCAGGTAAAACTGCCCATAGTTATCCATTCGCGGGATGCCTGCCAGCTTGTCTTCGACATTCTAAAAGCCGCCGACATGCCGGATTATGGCCATGGCAAAGGCACCATACATTGCTATAGCGGCACGCCGAAAATGGCTTTGGAATATGCGGATATGGGGTACTGCATCAGCATAGGCGGGGTTGTGACATACAAAACCGCACGAAACCTTCACGAAACTGCCAAGAAAGTCCCGCTAAACAGGATTTTGATAGAAACCGACTGCCCATATCTTACGCCGGACCCCAACCGCAAGCGCAGGAATGATTCCGGCCAATTGAAGTTTGTGGTCGAAAGAATAGCGGAGCTAAGGGGTATTTCGCCGGAAGAAGTGGCTGCGGCTACAATGTCCAATGCAAAGCTGCTTTTTGACATAAAATAACAGTTCATTGACTCATACCAACTTGCTATCAAACCATAATGAATGTAGTTTCAACATCCAGCAATGCGGCATTTCTGGATTGCTTCGGGCTTGATGGCTCGCGGCCTTTGTACTGACGTTGCCCTCGCAATGACGTTGCTGGAGGGTAGTCTCATCAGGGAAGCCGCGTTAGGCCAAGAACGTCATTGCGAGGGCAATGGTAAATGCATAGATGGGGATATCATGCCAACTTGCAATCTTAATTACACTTAGCGTGCGGGTGCGTGCTGTAGGTGACGCTATGTGCCCGCGCGGTTAGTGTAATTTTGATTGCAAGCTGGTATCAAGCCCGAAGCAATCCAGCATTGCATTTCTATATCGACGCAAATATGCGGCGTATTATGAAAGCGTTATCCGCGTTAAGTACAGTAAAATAGAGACCTTCGGCGATGTCTATCTGATTTCTGATGCAAAGATAAAAAAGTTGTAAACTTTTTGATACCGACCACGTATATCTTTGCGAAAGGGGCGATACATATGAGAATACTGCTATTTCCATTTCGCATGTTCTGGTGGCTTGTTAGCTTGGCTTTTAGCCTTACAGGGCGGCTGATTGGCGTTATATTGGGCATTATACTAATTGTTATAGGTCTTGCCTTGTCGGCCACATTTATTTTAGCAATAATTGGCATACCTCTGTTGATTATAGGGGCATTGCTTGTTGTTAAATCACTATTTGGTTAAAAATGTAAACGAACACGGAGGTATACTATGAATAATCAACAATTTCCAAACCGACCCGGCGGCATACCGCCTGTACCGCCAATGTCGCCAATGCCAGCAGAGGGCATGGCTACGGCATCTATGATACTCGGCATTGTTTCCTTGGTGGGCGCGCTTGGGTTTTTCTGGATACCCATTGCACCACAAGTTATAGCCATCGTAGGCATTATTTTGGGCGCATCTGCCAAGCGGCAGGGCAACACAGGCAGCGCGGCAACAGCGGGCATTGTAATGTCCGTAATAGCTTTGGCACTTGGCATAGCCCTGCTAATAGGCTCTATAGCTTGTCTGGCTTGTGCATGCGCGCTTATACCATTTAGTTGGTAGCATGATTCCAGACTTTACAATTTTTGGCATCACATATCCTACATATACTATGGTAGGCCTGGCCGCCCTTATTATAGGGGCGGCCGTGGCTGCTTTGCGGGCAAAAAAATACTGCCTAAAAGATACCGATGTGATTTTGTGCGCCACCTTTGCAGGCATAGGACTTGTGTCAGGTGGTGTTATTTTGTATGCCATAGTGCAAACACCACGGCTGGTACAGCATTGGGCGCACTTTTCCGACAATTTTCTAATGGCCCTACAGTTTCTTTTTGGCGGTATGGTCTTTTATGGTGGTCTTTTTGGCACATTCCTCGGGCTGTGGCTGTTTGCGCGAATTTTTAAGCAGGATTTTGGAAACATACTGCGGGTGACTGTGCCTGTAATGCCGCTAACACATGGCATTATGCGCCTGGGTTGTTTTGCGGCGGGCTGCTGCCACGGCATTATCCACGAAACCCTGGGCATAGCCTTTACCCGCTCTCCGGTGGCCGCCAATGGCGTGCCCTTCCTGCCCGTGCCTCTATTCGAAACCGCCATGAACCTAATCATCTTCGCCATTATCTGGCAGTTCTCCAAAAAGCCACGCAAACCCCTGCATCTAATATGTCTATACGCCATACCCTACGCCATAGGCCGCTTTGCTCTAGAATTTCTGCGGGGCGATGCCGCCAGAGGTACAATCCTAACTCTATCCACATCGCAATTCATAAGCATCCTGGTCATGCTGGCTTGTGCTATCGCGCTAATTCTTGGGGATCGGAAAATAGCCTAACCACGGAAAACACAGAAAAACACGGAAAGAGCACAACTCCTCCGTGTTTTTCTGTGTTTTCCGTGGTTAAAATAGACTCTAGGCAGTTATAGTAGTACCTGACTGCCCAGCAATAGCCGCCGAAGCTTGCTCCAACGAGCCTATGATGGCCTTTTTGCCCCCGCCGCTGCTTGCGAATTTTATCGCCGCCTCTACCTTTGGCAGCATGCTGCCTTTGGCAAAATGCCCTTCGTCCGCATATTTCTGGGCCTCTGCTACTGTCAGAGTATCCAGCGACTTTTCATCCGGTTTATTAAAGTTTATCTTCACGCGGTCTACCGCTGTCAGTATAACCAGCACATCCGCGCCTATTAGCTCTGCCATTTTGGCCGATGCAAAATCTTTGTCTATAACAGCATCAATACCCTTGTATCCGTCGTTTGTGGCCACAACAGGCATGCCCCCGCCGCCGCAGGCTATAACCATATAGTCATTATCCGCCAAAAACTTTATTGTATTGGCCTCGCGAATACCCACCGGCATGGGGCTTGGCACAACCCAACGCCAGCCACGGCCTGCGTCTTCGGCATATGTCTTGCCGGTTTCGGCCATTAGTTTTTTCGCGGCGGCCTCGTCGCAATACGCGCCAATTGGCTTTGTTGGGTTGGCAAAGGCCGGGTCGTTTTTGTCCACAATCACCTGTGTTAGCACCGTTGCCACCTCTTTTTTCACGCCTCTAGCCGCCAGTTCGTTGCCTAGGGACTGCTGAAGATGAAAACCAATATAACCCTGGCTCATAGCTGTACATTCCGGCATTGGCACTACAAACCCGCCCGTATCCAGGGCTACTTTTATTGCGCCAACCTGTGGGCCATTGCCATGGGCAACAACCACGCTATGCCCTGCCGCGGCTAGGTCTGCAATGCTTGCCGCGGCCAGTTTTGCATTTGCCAATTGTTCTTCTACATTATTCCCCAGAGCATTGCCGCCCAAGGCTACTACGATTTTTGCCATAATATTCCTCCTGAAGTTAAAGTGTTGCATCAATTATAACACGTACTACACAAAAATGTAACTATAACTTAATTTGAAATTTTGCACCGAATAGTTTATAATAGAAGCCCAAGTTTGTAGAGATTTGGAGAGATTTGATGCATGAAATACATGTGAAGGCGCGGGCAAAAATAAATCTTTCGCTGGATATAACGGGCAAGCGCGAAGATGGCTATCACGAGATTTCTACGGTGATGCAGACCGTGGCATTGCACGATGCCATGCATATCAAAAAGATTTACAAGCCCGATTATCATCTTAAAGTGGTCAGCAATCTGGCCTGGCTGCCTGATGACGAGCGCAACCTGGCCTATCGTGCCGCAAAATATCTTAAAGACCGCTTTGATATCGCAGAGGGCATATTTATTAACATAGAAAAAGTCATACCGGCCTCTGCAGGCCTGGGCGGCGGCTCTGCAGACTGCGCGGCGGCTCTGCTTGGCATACGCAATCTCTTTAAGCTGCCGCTAACAGACGACGAGCTGTGCGAACTATCCGTGCAGTTTGGCGCAGATGTGCCCTTTTGTGTAATGCGCGGTTGCGCCCATGCCACGGGTATCGGCGAAATACTGCAACCCCTGCCCCAGCTGCCCTATATGCACATAGTGCTGGCAAAGCCTCCGGTGATAGTGTCTACAGAAGAGGTCTTTAGGGATTTTGATATCGACACTGTAACCAAGAGACCGGATACCCAAGGGCTAATAGACGGAATCGAAAACCGCGACCTATCAGAGATTTGCGCAGGCATGGCCAATGTGCTGGAAAGTGTAACAGCGAAGAAACACCCCATCATAAACGATCTAAAGGCCTTCTTAATGGATAAAGGAGCCGAGGTAGCCATGATGACAGGTTCCGGCCCAACGGTTTTTGGCATCTTTAATGGAAGAAAAGCCGCCGAAGAAGCCGCAAAAGCACTAAAAAAAGCATATAGAAACTTTAATGACATTTTCGTAACAAGACCAATAAACCAATAAGGATGCAATTTAACCCAAGGAGGGAAATTATGAAAAGGACTATTTCAAAAATCGCGGCTTCTATGCTTTGCGCAATTTTTATTCTTAGCAGCGGCACGGTTCTACAAGCCGCCAATTTCCGCGATATCGGCCCAAACCAGGCCTGGGCGCGGGATGCCATAGAGGCTGTTACACAGGCCGGCATAATGGCCGGGGATTTGCAGGGCAATTTTAATCCTGCCAGCCCCATTAGCAAATTTGATATGGTGCGTATACTAGCCAGAATGTCCGGCTTTAATCCTGATGACCTAAGCCCCCAAGAGGCCGCCTATCATAATGCTATTTTCGAGGCACGCAGAGGCACTATAGAGGCCGTTTCCAGCCGCTTTACCAGCTGGAATTCTGCCACAGACAGAGAAATCGCTTTCTTGCTATATTCCGGCGTGCTTATTCCATCCGATTTAGAAAACTTCATTATAATGCATGAAGGCCAGGAGCGTCTGCGCGCATTAACGCGGGAAGAAGCCGCGGTATTTATGGTTCGCTTTATGGGGCGCACACAGGAGGCCCTACGCACCATCGGCGTACCTGTTTTTGGAGACGACAACCTCATTGCACCGGGGGCTAGACCCCATGTGTATTTCCTGCGCCACCTTGGCATTTTAAACGGCGATGGCTCCGGCAATGTAAACCCGCGTGGCGTAGCCACCAGAGCCGCTATGGCCGTAATGGTGCAGTCTGTACTGGATGAAATGTCTTCGCCTGTCTTAGGCCACACACCACCACAAAACGCCGTTGCTTTCGAGACCATGGCAGGCACAATAGCCAATACATACCCTCCTTTCCGCTCTATTCTAACACACTCAACCCATGCCGAACATAACAACCGCATTTTCCCCATCACATCCACAGCCATTATCACAATCAATGGCCTAAACGCCAATTTTGGTGATCTGTTACGGGACATGTCCTTTACCGCCACCGTTCACAATGGCGAAATAGTCTCTATCAACGCGCAAACGGCCAATGCGCCACAGCAGATACAACCGGGGCAAACCCCATTGCCGGGAGTTTCCCCAACCCCTACCCCATCTACACAAACCGGGCAAGCCGCACAGCCCACCGGGGAGCGTTTGGTGCTGGACGGCACAGTTTCCAGAATTAACCAAACCGCTAATACCATAGGCATAGAAACCCGCATGCTAAACCCAAGGGGCGAAATTATCACAAATGTGCGGGACTTTACCATCGCGCCCCAAGCCACAATAACCCGCAGCGGGGCTAACATAGACCGCAGTAATATCGAGGTAGGCGACCTTGTTATTGCCATTGTCTATGGCAATCAGGCGCACAATCTGGAGCTGGAAGAGCGCGTGCGCCAAGTCTCCGGCACATTGGTAGAGAAAAATTTCAGCACAAATTCTCTTTTCCCGATTATTGTGGTGCAGGATGCCGCCGGCCGCAACCATAGCTTTGGCACGGATGCCACAAGCCGCATATACCGCTTTGGTACGGGCAGCATCCAGCCGCGCTCCCTGCGCATAGGTGATGATATCGAGGTTACAGCTGAATTTGGGCTGGTTACGCAGGCTGATGCCCGGGGCACAGGATCTGTTGTGGATGTCTATATTCGTGATATTTTCATATCCTATAGAGAACAAAGCCATGTTGTGGTAAGCAGTCAGCTTTCCGGCACTCCGGACAGCCTGCATCTTATTATAGACGGCGCGGTGGATGTATATGAACTGACCGTGGGCTCTAGGGTGCGCATGTGGCTGGATTCCCAGGAGGTGCAAAACATAGCCCTGCTTGCCCCTGCCACCATCGGCAGTTTTACCGGGCATGTTATACATGTTAGCCAATTTGAAATAACGGTGCGCGATGCCAATTTTAACACCCGCACATTTGCCCACGATGCTGGTACCGTGTTTTTTAATTCTGTAACAGGTGGGCCTGTGCAGGTAGGAGAGATTTTCCCTGCAATGCGCGTGCAGGTGGTGGCAGATGCGGCAAACAACAGCCGCGTGGCTACCATTACTGTGCTGACAAATTAAGGGTATCTTGATTTGGAGGAAATATCCCATGAAACATATCTTGCTGCTTTTAATTTTCTTAATGCTGGCGGCCTGCGGCTCCTCGGACAGCGAAGACGCATATTTGCCGAGCCCCTATGAAGAAGAGATTGTAGAGGATATTTTGGATTATGAACCGGAAGCGCATCTGGCAGTAGATTTTGAAACCACTTCCGGCACATTTCAGCATTTGGGCTTCTTTAGCACTACACAGGTGCAGGATAGGCAATATTTCTTCACCGGTGATGATGATGCGGCCAATTTAATCATCCTATCCGATTGGGAGCGGATTATTGACAAAATCGGCGGCTTGATTGATTTTGAAACCATTCCGCTTGAAATTTTCTTCTACGAAGAAGGTGCGGAGCATCAGCGGTTTGACAGCGGCCGCAATATTTTTATCAATCCCCATGATATCAACAACTTTGGACGGCTTCTTGGCCGCTTAAACGAAGCGCGCCTGCCTATATGGCTGTATGTTGGGCTGGAGGCCGTAGCGAGGGCCGATGCTGGGCAGGTTGTGCCGGGGCTTGGGATGAGCCACGAATCCATAGCATATTTCGGCGACATGAGCTTTGCACCCATAACCCATGGCAACCCAGAACAGCTAAAAGCAATAGCCACAGCCTACGGATTTATCTCCTTTCTTTACGAAAGCGGGGATTTGGCAGAGCTGACAAGGCTTTATGCAACACAAGAAACAAACGAAGCCAACGAAATAGCCGCCCGCCTGTTTTATGAATTTGCAGACAAACCCATGTTTACCGCATTTAGTCTGCATTTTGACGGCAGCCTGCAATTTCGTGGACAGCAGCCCACAAATGTGACATATGAATATAGGATAACTGCATACACAGATTTTGGGAATTATCATTTCCTGTTCCCGGAAAACAGCACGGCCTTGGATGTCCAAGCCATACGGGACTATGTGCATCATTTTGACAATTCCGCGCTATTTGTAAAAGACTTTTTTGCGGGTTTTGCGGAATTTGATTTTAGACCGGTAGACACATTTATTGTATATGATAGCGGTCTGCTCGCCTTTAACGCTATAGATGCAAATCTTTGGGATGAGTGGATAAGAATCTTTGGCCTAGCAAATACTTCAGCATCATCCTTTGTCCACGAAATGGCCCACTATATTTCATTTTGGGCGCAAGGCGATACCTTTGGGCCGTATTCGACAGAATTTGAAGAAGGCATTGCCATGGCTCTGGAAAGATACCACGACATGCATGAGGGATTTGGCAGAAGCTATCATTGGTATAGAGAGCATCGGCGAACCCATTTCGGGTCTTACATTGGTGCGCTTAACGATATTTTTGGAGATGATGACACCGCAGAAGCCGCCTGGGATTTTTTGATGGCAGATTTTGATTCTATTGGCCTGGCCCATGTGATGGGATATCATTGGCTGCGCCACAGGGATTTCGAGACACGGGCAGCCCAGCTAGGGTCGACTTTTGCCGAAATAGGAACCCACCCCACAGCCGGTTCTTTTGTTTTATTTCTAATAGAAAATTATGGTATCGAAAGCTACATGCAAGCACATTTTGACCGGGACAGCTTCGAAGATGTTTATGGTATTACAATTAATGAAATGATTGCAAGATGGCAGATTTTTCTGGATAGGTTCATCCATGAGCTTGGCCAACATGTTGGAATATAGCTATACAATCTATTTTACCCAAAACCCACCTGATGGAGGTGAAGTTGATGGACAGAGATAGAGATAGACAAACCAGGTCGCCCGTGCGCCCGCCTATTAGAACCACAGCACGAAGACGAACCACCCCCCAAAGGCGGCCAGCCAGCCGACCACCGGCAAATGCCGCCAGAAGATACGCGCCACCAAGAAGACGGCGCAGAAAAAAACCCCGCAGAGACTGGACTTTGACTGTTCTGGATTTTTTTGCCAATATCGGCAGAGGAATAAAGCGGGGGTATTTGCATGCGCGAAGAATACCGCATTTCCGTGTTGTTTCTGCCTTTATCGGCATTGTTTTGGCAATTTCCGCCTCGTCTTTAATCTTTTTTGCCGCCATGCGGCCAAATGCCCTGGAAATATATCTGTACGAAAACCCAACCCCCATCGGTGCTGTGCGACTGGAGGGCAACCGCGAAATAACCCAAGAATATATAACCCGCCATGCCACCGCCCGCCTAGAAACCCAGTTGGGAAGCCATGTGCGCCTTATTAGCGAAATTTCGGCAAACCCCATTAGGGTGGGCACAGGCATTAATGTCCTCACCTTTGATAGCCTGGTGACAGCTCTGGTGGACACATTGGATTACTATGTTTGGGGGGCCACCATTGTTGTCGATGGCAGTCAGGTAGCTACATTGTCATCACAAGATGCCGCAGAAAACCTGCTTTCCGACATCGCACAAAGCCTGGGTGTTGGCGCAAATATGCCTTTTAGCAGCATTTTTGCAGAAAATATAGAAATAGCGCGCAGCTATGTAACCAGGGCAGAGCTAATGACCCGCCAAGAGGCCCACAGCGTGCTAACAACACCCCGCGCCACCCCCGGCATCCACATTGTGCAGCGCGGCGACTCTTTATGGGGTATAGGTCAAATCACCGGTATGAGCGAAGGCGACCTAAGAGCAGCCAACCCCGGTGTCGATCCCTATTCGCTATATGTTGGACAGAGAATAGAGGTGGTATGGACCACGCCGGCACTTACCGCCAGAGGGGATAATTGAACGGGATTCCCACGGAAGACCCCGGAATGACGATTTGTGGAGGACTTGTCATCCTGAACGAAGCGAAGGATCTTTTACTAACAACAGAAGATCCTTCGCTTCGTTCAGGATGACAATATAGATAAACCCATTCTATAACAATTCAATTATTTAACATTTACTTCACAATTCGGAATAGAAATTTAATAAAAAATAGCTTGAAATTTTTATACTTCTGTGATATGATTGTAACGATAATGTCATCTGGATGAAACAGAGTACATAGACCCTTTTGTTTTATCCATAAATTAAACTGAAAGACAATTTTAGGAGGTAGAAAATTTATGACAAAAAGACTTTTGATGCTGCTATCTTTGCTCATCGTTGCAATTCTTGTAATGGCAGCTTGCGGTGGAGCAGATGACCCCGCACAACCAGTAGAAACCGCACCACCAGCCACAGAAGCAGAAGCAACACCAACACCAGAACCAGAAGCTCCACCGGAAGAGCCTGTTGGCCGCACACATCTTAATGTTGTTACAACAAACCTGGCTGTTTCTATGGACCCAGTTAGAAGTAACGACTCCGCTTCTGCACAAGTAAATGTGCAAATCTATGACAGACTTTTCGGTATGGATTATGACACATTCGAAATCCTGCCACAGCTTGCTGTAGCTTGGAATTTGCCAGATGCACAAACAGTTGAAGTTGAGCTTCGTCGTGGCGTAGTATTCCACAATGGCCAACCTATGACAGCGCGTGATGTACAATGGTCTATCGAGCGTGCCGGTGCATCCCCGCATATGGCGGCTGTTACCAGCCCAATCGACACCGTTACCATCGTTGACGATTACAACGTAATCATCCATTTGGAAGTTCCTTTTGCTCCTATCCTTCGTCACCTTGCTCACTCCGGTACAGCTATTGTACCTTATGGCATGGGCGAAGATGAGCTTGCAGAACATCCAATCGGCACAGGCCCATGGATGTTCCAAGAATTGGTTATTGGCGACAGACTTGAGCTTGTAAGAAATGACAACTGGTGGAACACCCTTCCACTTCTTGAGTCTATCACAATGAGAATCGTGCCTGACTCTCCTGGTCGTCTTCTTGCTGTAGAAACAGGCGAAGCTGACCTTGCTCTTGGCCTTATGCCACCAGATGTAGGCCCGGCCGAAATGTTTGATAACGTAGTAATGCTACGTAGACCAAACCTCTCTACCGTATATGTAGGCTTTAACACAGTAACATATCCGTTTGACAACGTACTTGTTCGTCGTGCTGTTAACCATGCTATCGACACACAAACTATCGTAAACGTTGTTCTTCATGGCACCGGCGCTCCTGCCCAAGGCCCAATTTCTGACATCGTATTTGGTTTCTCTCCAGTAGGTAGTCTTGATTTTGACCTTGATCTGGCTAGAGCATTGATGGCAGAAGCCGGATATCCAGATGGTTTTGATGAGCCAGTTGATATCTGGTGGAATGTTCCAAACATGGTTCGTTCTGATATCTCCGACATCGTTCAGCATAGCTTGCGCGAAATCGGTATCGAAGTAAATGTTCATGGTCTTGAATGGGCTACAATCCTTGAAGACCTTGAAGATCCAGGTAGTGGCTGGGATATGTTCGTTATGGGTTGGGTATCTTTGACAGGCGATGCTGACTATGGCTTGTTCCCGCTCTTCCACAGCTCTATGTACGGTGGTGCTGGTAACCGCACATTCTTCTCTACCCCAGAGCTTGATGCTCTTCTAGAAGCTGGCCGTAGCGAGCTGGACGAAACCCTTCGTCTTGACATCTATCGTCAAGCCCTAGAAATTATCCGCGACGAGTCTCCATGGATCTTCATCAACCAAGGCGAAGAGCTTCATGCCGCTTCTCCTGACCTCCGTGGCTTCATCGTTAACCCAGGCGGACACCAAAACTTCTCTAGAATTTGGTTTGACTAAAATTTAATCGCGGGTTGTTAGCTCGCAAATCCTTAACAGTAACCTAGTTATAGGGGCGACAATGCAAGTTGTCGCCCCTATTTTGGGATTTACACCATTACCATTGTTGTCATCCTTCGCGAAGCGAAGGACTCTTCGCTTCGCGAAGGATGACAAACAACATGAAAAAAGAGGGTGACTTTGTGCATAAATATATCATTAAGCGTTTATTGATGCTAATACCTGTTTTGATAGGTGTTGTTTTTATCATGTTTACGCTTAGTTTCTTAACGCCCGGCGACCCTGCCCGTATAATTTTGGGCGAGATCGCGCCGCCGGAAGCAGTAGCAGAGCTACGCTTACAAATGGGTCTAGACGAGCCCTTCATTATACAGTTTTTCTCGTATCTTTGGAATGCCGTCCAGCTTGATTTTGGTCAGTCCTACCAAACCGACCGCGATGTGTTTACAGAGCTCTTTGCTCGTTTCCCAAACACCATACAACTGGCCGCTATGAGCGCGCTTTTGGCTTTGGTAGTGGGCATACCCCTGGGCATCATCTCTGCTACACGGCAATATACCATCTTTGATGCCGGAGCAAACTTCACCGGTCTTTTGGCCACATCTATACCCAACTTCTGGCTGGGCATGATGCTGATTATCTTCTTTTCCGTTACACTACGCATATTGCCGCCTTCGGGCTTTACCACGCCGCTACACTGGATACTGCCTACAATCACCATCGGCATGTCTTCCGCCGGCACAATCATGCGTTTCACTCGTTCTTCCATGCTAGAGGTTATCAGGCAGGACTATATCCGCACAGCCAAGGCCAAAGGCCAAAGGCCGGGTAAAATCATCTTCCGCCACGCGCTTAAAAACGCCCTTATACCTGTAACAACCGTTGCAGGCCTGCAATTTGGCTTTCTTTTGGGCGGTGCGGCTCTAACAGAAACAATTTTCGCTATACCGGGCGTTGGATTGTATGTAATTCAATCCATCAACATGAGAGACTGGCCCGTTGTTATCGGCGGTGTATTACTTACATCCGTTTCGTTTACAGTCGTAAATCTTGGCGTGGACATTCTATACGCTTTCATTGACCCGCGCATACGTGCGCAATACAGATAAGGGGGGAGAAGAACTATATGGAACAAGCAAAGCAAACACGCAAAAAACGCAGCCAGTTCTTCGATATTTGGAAGCGTTTTAAAAGAAATCCTCTTGCAATGGCGGGCCTGGTTGTCATAATCCTTTTGGCACTTCTGGCCGCATTTGCCGGTGTTTTAGCACCCGGTGACGGTCTTAATCCAGGTTATGATATGCAAAGTCTAATCAATGCCTTCCAGGCACCATCTGCCGAGCATATTTTTGGCACAGACCATTTGGGGCGCGACCAGTTTAACAGAATCGCCCATGGCTCCAGAATTACACTTACCGTAGGCTTCATCGTTGTTGGTATCTCTATGACATCGGGCGTTGCCCTTGGTGCTATCGCCGGTTTCTATGGCGGCGTTACGGACAACCTCATCATGCGCCTTATAGATATCATTTTGGCTGTTCCTACAATCCTGCTTGCTATCGCTATTTCGGCGGCACAGCTGTTCCCTTCCGGCCTTACAAATGTAATGGTTGCCGTGGGCATAGGTGCTATTCCGGGATTTGCGCGGCAGGCTCGCGCCCAGGTTCTAACCATAAAAGGGCAGGAATTTGTAGAAGCCGCCCACTCCTGCGGCGCAGGGGATTTCCGCGCAATCACCCGCCATATTTTGCCAAACTGTATGGCACCCATTATTGTTGAGGCCACAATGGGCATGGCCGGTGCTATCGCTTCTGCGGCCGCCCTGTCCTTCCTTGGTCTTGGCCTGCAATCGCCAACGCCGGAATGGGGCGCAATGCTCTCCGATGGCCGCCGTTTCATGCTTCTTGGCCATTGGCATATGACATTATTCCCCGGTCTTGCAATCGCGCTTATAATATTCGCGCTAAACCTAATGGGTGATGGCCTGCGCGATGCTTTTGACCCAAGACTGCGCTCTGCCAGCGTCTCTAAGAAGAAATTCAGACGCATGCAGCTCGCAAGGATGAACGCACAAACTGACAATGGGGGTGGGCGGTAATTATGGCTAATGATTCAAACAAAGGCAAATTGCTGAACATCAGCGATTTGAGCATACATTATTTTGTAGAAGACGGCGTGGTTTATGCCGTTAATGACCTAAACTTCACCCTGGAACCCGGCGAGACCATTGGCCTTGTGGGCGAAACAGGTGCGGGCAAAACCACCACGGCTCTGGGCATTATGCAGCTTGTGCAAAGCCCTCCTGGCCTTGTGGTTGATGGAAAAGTAGAATTCGAAGGCCGCAACCTGCTGGAAATTTCAGAGGCAGAAATGCGCAAAGTTAGGGGTTCAAAAATCTCCATGATTTTCCAGGATCCTATGACCAGCCTTAACCCCGTTATCCCCGTGCGCGACCAAATCGCAGAGGTTATCTTGCTGCACGAAAATTTAACAGCTCAACAGGCCATATACAAGGCCGAAGAGATGCTGGAAAAAGTTGGTATCCGTAAAGAACGCTCCCGCGAATTCCCTCACCAGTTTTCCGGCGGTATGCGCCAGCGCGTGGGCATAGCCATAGCCCTGGCCTGCAACCCTGCCCTGCTAATAGCAGACGAGCCAACAACAGCTCTGGATGTAACAATCCAAGCGCAGGTGCTGGAGCTAATGAAAGACCTAAAGGTCGAATTTAACACATCCATGATAATGATAACCCACGACCTTGGCATCGTTGCAGAAATTTGCGACAAAGTGGCCATTATGTATGCAGGCAGCGTTGTGGAAACAGCCGATAAATTCGAGCTTTTCAAGCATCCAAAGCATCCATACACAATAGGGCTTTTCAATTCTATTCCGGATATAGAAAAAGACGAAGACGCGCTAAAGCCAATTAAAGGCCTAATGCCAGACCCAATGAATCTGCCAACCGGCTGTCCTTTCCATCCTCGTTGCGACCACGCAAAGCAAGTATGCTCCGAGTTTGTACCAAAGAACACCGAGGTTGCCCAGGGCCATATTGTGCGTTGCCTAATGTTCGAAAGCGAGCATAGCGGGAATTTTAGCAACGAAGAAAAAGGAGGGGTGTAAGCATGTCTGTATTGCTAGAGGTAAAAAATCTAAAAAAATATTTCAAGACAAAGCGCGGCCCCTTACATGCTGTAGATGGCATAGACTTTGCAATCAACAAGGGCGAAACCCTAGGGCTTGTAGGCGAGAGCGGCTGTGGCAAATCCACCACCGGGCGCGTTGTGCTAAAGCTGATAGAAGCCACTGACGGCGAGGTTTTGTATAATGGCGAAGATGTTTTGAAATTTAACAAACAGCAAACTCGCAAGTTCCGCGAAAATGCGCAATTTGTTTTCCAGGACCCCTTTGCGTCGCTTAATCCACGTATGAGCGTCTCCGAAATCATCGCAGAGCCGCTTATAATCAACAAAAAAGGTGACAAGCACGAGAGGCTAAAGCGCGTTCGCGAACTAATGGACATAGTGGGACTGGCAGAGGCACTAGAAAATGTCTACCCCCACGAGCTGGACGGCGGCCGCCGCCAGCGCATAGGTATTGCCCGCTCGCTGGCTCTAAACCCGCAGTTTATCGTGCAGGACGAGCCCGTATCGGCTCTGGACGTTTCCATACAGGCGCAGGTTCTTAATCTGCTGGCAGATTTACAAAAAGAGCTGGGCCTCACATATCTGTTCATTTCCCATGACCTTGGCGTTATCAAGCATGTTAGCGATAATATCGCAGTTATGTATCTGGGCAAAATTGTGGAGATGTCTGACTATAAGACCATGTTTTCAGACCCACAGCATCCTTACACACAGGCTCTGCTGTCGGCCATACCCATTCCCGACCCGGAAATTAAGCGCGAGCGCATCATCCTGGAAGGCGACGTGCCAAGCCCAATAATGCCGCCGCCGGGCTGCCGCTTCTATGGCAGATGTTTTAGACGTTCGGACGAATGTAAAGATATAGATCCTGTGCTGACAGAAATCTACCCCGGCAAGTTTGTAGCTTGCCATATGTGCAAAAAAGATGGATAAGCAAACCAAACGCAAGGAAAGACTAGCAGTGGTCATGAAGATTTTGACCACATCTGCGGCGTTTGTATCAATAGTAGCGGCCGCCAGCGTGATTTATGCATTCTTCACGCACGGCCGCTTCTGGCCTGTATACATCTTTACTGCAAACCTGGCCGTCGCCGCTTTCCTTACTCTCACAGGGATAGTGCTGTTTGCTTTGCCCGCGCGCCTAAAGAAAGACAAGCTACTGGACCATTCTACCCTGGCCGAAAGAGCCATGGAAGCACGGGAAAAAAAGCGTGTGATGGCGTATAGCCTTATATATACCGGCATTTGCAACGGCATCATTACAATAATTGCCCAGTATCTTTTAAGTCTGATTTGGAGGTAATGTCTCAAATGCAATAAAAGGGGGATTACAGGCCTAGCCTTGCAATCCCCTTTGTTGTAGTATTTGTTGTAGCAATTATTGCTCTGTCGATTCTGTTGCGGTCTGCTCTGCCGCACCCTTTAGCTTACCTATAATATCGATACCCGTAAGGGCCTCCACCGTTGCCGGCAGTGTAGAGATAATGTCTGTAACATATCCCGAAACCTTAGAAGCCCCACCACCAGAGCCATTGCCGCTGTCGATAACGACGATTTTCTCTGTTTTAGAAAGGGGGTCAGCCACGTTTTTAGCAATTTCTGGCAGACGCTCTATAACCATTTGTGTAACAGCCGCGTCGTTGTATTGCTTAAAGGCCTCGGCCTTTTTCATCATAGCCTCGGCTTCAGCCATGCCACGCTCGCGTATAACCTCAACCTCTGCCATACCCTGCAAACGCTTGGATTCTGCAAGCGAAGCGCCCTCTGTGCGAATAGCTTCGGCCCGGGCCTGGGCATTTTGAATCTCGCGATATTTAGCCACATCGGCCTCTTTTTCCAAACGATATTTCTCCGCATTGGCCTGTTTGATAACCGTCGCATCCAGCTCTTTTTCTTTGCGCAGAGCCTCTTGTTCGGCCAGCTCTATTTCCTTTTGCTTGCGGATAATTTCAACCTGCATATTGGTTTCTGTCACTTCTTTTTTCACTTTGTTGGACTCTATCTCGTAGGCCAAATCCGCCACAGCGCGGGATGTCTCTTGGTCTTTGCGATAGGACTGCACCTTTAGCTCTTTTTCCTTCATGGCCTCGGCCACCTGGGTTTGCGCTCTTAGATGAGCCTCTTCGCCCAGCCTACTGGCCTCGGCGGTACGAATTTTGGTTTCTTTCGCGGCTTCGGCCTCTGCAATTTGCGCATCGCGCTTAACCTCGGATATGCGCTTTTTACCCAGGGCCGCCAAATAGCCGTTGTTGTCAGAAATATCGCGGATGGTAAAGGTCTTAATTTCCAGGCCCATCTCCAGCAAATCCTGGGCGGCATTGCCCTGAATTTCGCTGGCGAATTTTTCGCGATCCCTGTAAATTTCTTCCACCGTCATTTTAGAAATAATCTCGCGCAGCTTGCCTTCAAGTACGTCCTTTGCAATGCCTTCTATTACATTGATTGTGCGTGTTTCGCTGCCGGCGTTAAACTGCTCTACCGCCGCCAAAATAGACTCTTTGTCGGACTTTACCTTAATAATCGCCACGCCATCGGCTGTGATGGCCACGCCTTGGGATGTCATCGCGCCATCGCCGCCTGTGCGCACCTCGATTTTCATATTTTCAAGGGATATTTTGTCTGTCCGCTCGAAAATAGGAAGCACAATGCCGCCGCCGCCGGAAATTACGCGCTTTTTAAGACCCGTAACCACCATGGCCTTATCCTGGGGCACTCTTTTCCAGAGCGACAAAAGGATAATAAGCACCAGCACGGCCACGCCTACAATTAGCACGATAATGCCAACAGTACCAAAATTGATGTCATTTAACCAGTCCATTTACATACCTCCATATATGTTAAATTTTTACACGTACATGATAAGTGTTTTTTTCGATGTATACAATCTCCACTACGGCGTTTCTGGCGATTTCGTTGCCATCCTCGCTCTTTGCCGGGCCGGACATTATCTTGTCGTCGTAGGTATATGTTATTTTGCCATAGCCGCCCTGGGGTATGGTTTCGGCCACCTTGCCCGCTACGCCTATTATGCTTTGCCGCTCGTGGGCACTAGTGTTTTGCCAGCGATATAGCGGTACAATAACAAACCGGAAAATAAGCCAGCTAAGAAATAGTGCCCCCGATGCCGCAAAGGCAATGGCCATCCACGCCAAAGGAAAAATCGGCGAGAAGATAAGGCCCAGCCCGCCAAAAACCGTGAGGAAAAAGGCAAGCAATATGGGTTTAAAAGGCGATACCGCCGCGCCGATGTCGATATCCAGCGCACCACCAATTTGTCCCAGTAGCGCAGAAATAATCACAAAGCCCGCACCAACGCCAAGGCAAATGAAGAAAATCGCGTTTAAGGTCATGGTAATTCCTCCTCTAATATTATTTTACCACAAAAACATTGACAATGTAAATGAAAAAATATATCATGAGAATATTATCGAAAAAATACAACAATACCCCCATAATATATACGGAGGAAAAATGAAAAAGTATAGTTTGCTAACCGATTTTTATCAACTTACCATGATGCAGGGATATTTTCAGGCCGGGGTGCATAATCGGCGCGCCGTGTTTGATATGTTTTATCGCGAAAACCCTAGGGGCAGCGGTTTTGCCATTATGGCAGGAACAGCCCAGCTGCTAGAATATATCGAAAACCTGCGCTTCGAAGAAGACGACCTGGAATATCTGCGTAGCCAGGGCATTTTTACCGATGCCTTCATCGAATATCTGCGCGACTTCCGCTTTACAGGCGATATTTGCGCCATACCCGAGGGCACTGTGGTTTTCCCAAACGAACCCCTATGCATTGTCACTGCCCCCATCATCGAGGCCCAGCTGATAGAAACCGCCCTGCTTAACATCCTAAACCACCAATGCCTTATAGCCACCAAATCCGCCCGCATTTGCCATGCCGCCGGAGATGACAGCGACATGGTTCTAGAATTTGGCGCGCGCCGCGCGCAAGGGCCGGATGCCGCCATTTATGGGGCTCGCGCGGCTATCATCGGCGGCTGCGCGGCTACATCCAATGTGCTGGCCGGTAAGATGTTTGATATACCTGTTAAAGGCACCCATGCCCATAGCTGGGTTATGTCCTTTGATACCGAACTTGCGGCTTTTGCGGCATATGCATCGGCCTTCCCCGGCCGCTGCACCCTGCTGGTGGACACCTACGACACCCTGGCCAGCGGTGTGCCCAATGCCATACGCATTTTTGATGAGATGCGGGCAAAGGGTCGACCCATGGGATATTATGGCATTAGGCTGGATAGCGGTGACTTTGCGTACCTTTCCAAGGAATCCCGAAAGATGCTGGATGCCGCGGGACATACGGACGCGAAGATAACCGCCTCTTGTGATTTGGATGAATTTTTGATACAATCCCTAAGGTTGCAGGGCGCGAAAATAGACAACTGGGGGGTTGGCACAAGCCTGATAACCTCTAAGGATTGCCCGGCCTTTGGCGGTGTGTACAAGCTGGTGGCTATAGAGGGCGACAATGGCGAGATGATACCCAAAATCAAACTATCCGAAAACCCCGAAAAAGTTACTGTGCCAGCCGAAAAGAAGATATATCGCATATACGATGCCGCCAATCACAAAATCAAGGCCGACCTTATTACAATGGCCCATGAAACCGTTGATGAGGCCGAAAAGCTGGTGCTTTTTGACCCGCGAGCTCCATGGAAAAAGATGCAGCTTGCCCCCGGCGAGTTCTACGCCAAGGAGCTGCTTGTGCCTATTGTTAAAAACGGTCAATGCGTCTACAATTCCCCCAGCGTTATGGAGATACGCGAACATAGCATACGCGACCAAAACAGCCTGTGGGAGGAGCATCGCCGCCTAACAAACCCCCATGTGATGCCGGTGGATTTGTCCCAGGGGCTGTATGATTTGTGGCAGCAGATGATTTATGATGCTAGAAATGGGCATTGATTGGTATATGTCAGCGGAATGGATTTATCCATTCCGAAAAAACGAAAGGTATAACCACATATATGAAACTACTATACGGCACAACAAACAAAGCCAAAATCACGTATATGCAGCAAAGGGTGGCACATTTGGGTATCCGGCTTTTAAGCCTAGCCGATGTGGCTGCGCCAAAGCTACATATAGAAGAAAACGGTAATAGTCCGCTGGAGAACGCTAGGATAAAAGCATTGGCATATTATGACATGCTAAAGATACCCCTGTTTTCCGCTGATAGCGGGCTATACATAGATGGGCTGGACGACGGGCGGCAGCCGGGCATAAATGTGCGCGGGCCGGGCGACCACATGAATGATGACGAGGCCATAGCCCACTATTGTGCCCTGGCCGCAGAAATGGGCGGAAAGATGGTGGCGCGATACAAAAACGCCATTGTCCTGATTGATACCGATGGTCAGATACATGAACATATGGGAGATGATATAGCATCAGAGCCGTTTTTGCTGGTTAGTAAGCCCCATTGCAAAATACGCCGCGAAGGCTTCCCGCTAGATAGCCTATCTGTCCACATAGCCAGCGGCAAATATTATTACGACCTGCCCAATGATTCGAAATATGGGGAGAGCAGCGATGGCTTCGTAAATTTTTTCCAAAAAAGTCTAAAAATATAGGAGGCGGTATTATGCCGCCTCCTATCAATATGTTTATGCTTTATCTACTTTCGCCATATGCTGTATAAAGTCTACAACCTTGCAGCTATAGCCCCATTCGTTGTCATACCAGGCTACCAGCTTCACGAAGGTGTCGTTAAGCATAATGCCTGCGCCGGCATCGAAAATGCTTGTGGCGGGGTCGCCTATGAAGTCCGAGGAAACAACAGCCTCTTCGGTGTAAGCAATAACGCCCTTGTATTCGCCCTCTGCCGCGGCTTTTATGGTGGCTTTAATATCGTCGTATGTGGTAGCTTTTGCCAGTTTAACTGTTAGGTCAACCACAGAAACATTAAGGGTTGGTATGCGGAAAGCCATGCCTGTCAGTTTGCCATTAAGCTCCGGAATAACCACGCCAACGGCCTTTGCAGCACCTGTGGAGGAAGGGATGATATTGGCTGCCGCCGCTCTGCCGCCGCGCCAGTCCTTTTTGGACGAGCCGTCAACAGTAAGTTGTGTAGCGGTGGTAGCATGAACCGTGGTCATAAGCCCTTCAACAATGCCGTATTTATCATTTATAACCTTTGCCAGAGGAGCAAGGCAATTTGTGGTGCAGGATGCATTAGAAACAAAATTCATGTCTTTTGTGTATTTATTGTGGTTTACACCCATAACAAACATTGGCGTGTCGTCCTTGGAAGGGCCTGTGTAGATAACTTTTTTCGCGCCGCCGTCAATATGGGCTTGCGCCAATGCTTTGGTATGGAAAACCCCTGTGGCATCAGCAATATAGTCCGCACCACTTGCTCCCCAGGGAATCTTGGCTGGCTCTCTTTCTTCGAAAACAGATATGGCATTGCCATTTACAACCAGTTTGCCATCCTTTGCGCAAACCTCGCCTTTAAAGCGGCCATGGATGGTGTCGTATTTAAGCATATACACCATGTATTCCAGGTCTACAAAGGGATCGTTTATAGCGACAACCTGCACATCTGCGCGCTCTACCGCGCTGCGCAGCACCAACCGCCCAATCCTGCCAAAACCATTAATACCGATTTTTACCATATTTCTCTTCCTCCTTCGTCTTGTGTTCTCATGTTAATATTATAACACAATTTGGCAAAATTACAATGGTAACATTGCAAAGACTTTTTATTTGTATTTGCCCTCGATTTGTGATATTATTATAGAAACATTAATTAACGAACCCATCAAGGAGGGAAATATATGCCTAAAGGCGGATTTGGCGGTATGCCGGGAAACATGAACAACCTAATGAAACAGGCACAAAAAATGCAGCGCAAAATGGAAGAAACCCAGGCAGAGCTGGAGACAAAGACCCTAGAAGTATCCAGCGGCGGCGGCGTTGTTAAAATTGTGATAACAGGCAAAAAAGAGCTGGAGAGCATAACAATAGACCCGGATGCCGTAGATCCCGATGATGTGGAGATGCTGCAAGACCTGCTGCTTTCTGCCGTAAATGAGGCTTTGCGCCAGGCGGATGAGATGGTGCAAAAAGAGATGAGCAAGGTTATGCCGGCGGGTATGCCGGGGTTGTTTTAATGTAAGGCGATACCATGAAGCTTGAGAGAATGAAACCAATAATTGGATTTTTACTTGCAATTGGCTTTTTCTTGAGCATTTTTGACTTAGCCCATCGAGAAAATAGAGCAGCTACCATGGCTTTGGAGGATGCGCTTAGTATATGGCACGATAATGGCAGTTCGGGTGCGCTTCACTTTTCTATACGCAATGATTCGGATACACCATGGTATTATTTCAATAGCTACCAGTTGTATCAACTCCAAGACGAGAATGATAATTGGAGGCGAATAATGAGGGCGCGGCGCAGGCCGCTTGTTCTTATTGGTTATAACATGATTATGCCCGGTGAAGTTAAGAGATTTAGCATACAATGGTGGTCAGAATTTTTGTTGGAGCTGGATGCGCCGGGAAGCTATGCATTCGTTATGCAGTTTTCTCATCGTTCTGATATGACTTTTTCTCAAGATTTGCGTATAGAGTTTTATACATTTCCTCCTGCGTCCGAAGATCGGCGAAGAAGCGATTTCGACAGGAGCGCGTGGCTGGAGTTTTTTGGTCCTACCAGCACAAATATTATGCAGATTGGTGAAGCTGAGATAATTGAAGGCGGAAAAGGCATATCCTTCCAAGTGGAGAACATGGCCAATTATACACATTTCTTTGATGGGAACGTATGGTCTTTAGTGCGATACACGGAAGGTCAATGGCAAAATATGGATTTTGTGGGTGATATTACCTTTAGAATTGCTGGTATGCTTGATAGCTTGAGATCCGGGGAGATTCGGGAATTTCATGTTGATTGGTATCAACATTACGGAAAGCTTGCGCCCGGAAGATACATGATTGTTCAGCAATACGAATGTGTAGAGCGCAGCGCAGGCAGCCATCGCTCATCGTCCATAGTCGAAACCGTCTTTATACCCTTCGAAATCAAGGAGACCCAATGACAAACTACTACGGCAACCCCGTAACGCGGCTGATTGAAGAGTTCGCAAAGCTACCCGGCGTGGGGCAAAAATCCGCACAGCGCATGGCTTTCTACATCCTTAATGCCCCGGCAGAAAAGGCCCAGTCCTTGGCTGATGCCATAACAGATGCCAAGGCCCATGCCAAATATTGCACACAATGCTATAATCTTACAGATGCCGACACCTGCTATATCTGCGCCAATGGCTCGCGGGATGCTGCTACTATAATGGTTGTAGAAAGCCCCCAGGACATGGCGGCCTACGAAAAAACCCGGGAATACGACGGGGTTTATCATGTGCTGCATGGCGCGATATCGCCTATGGATGGCGTTGGCCCAAACGAACTGCGCATAAAAGAGCTGCTGGCACGGCTGGAGGACGAAGCCGCCGTAAAAGAGGTTATAGTAGCCACAAACCCCAATGTGGAGGGCGAGGCCACGGCCATGTATCTGTCCCGGTTGCTAAAACCCCTGGGCACGAAGGTGACGCGCATAGCCCATGGCGTGCCGGTTGGTGGGGATTTGGAATATGTTGACAGCATCACGCTGCTGCGGGCGTTGCAGTGGCGGCGGGAGTTGTAGGCGAATGGAGGCTCAAATTACATTAGCGATGCAGCAAAATGTCATTTTAACCAAGATGAAATGCCTTCCGGATACATTTTGCGGAATGCATAAATGTATTCCCTACAGGGTTGATGCTGTGATCGTAGGGAATGGATTTATCTATTCCGCGTGACTCGCCAGAAATATAGAAAGAAGATGATTCCTTTGAAAAACAAGCTAAAAATACTATTTGTAGCATCCGAGGTAGGCCCTTTTGTTAAAAGCGGCGGCCTGGGCGATGTGGCGGGCAGCCTGCCCAGGGCTTTGGCAGCTTTGGGTGTGGATGTGCGCGTAGTTTTGCCAAAGCATGGTGTTATAGATTCGGCGCGGCTGGCTGGTCTGCAAGAGGTAGCCAAATTTGAGGTGGCCTTGGACTGGCGCAAGCCTGTGGCGCGGGTGCTGGAGCTTAATGACGCAAGCACCCCCTGCCCTATTTATTTTATAGAAAACGACCACTACTTTAACCGCGGGCATCTTTATGGCCACGGGGATGATTACGAGCGTTTTGCATTTTTTAGCAAGGCGGCTGTTTCTATGCTAGCTTCTATAGATTTTCAGGCAGATATTGTGCATTTTAATGACTGGCAAACGGGGCTTGGCTGCGTATACCTAAAGGACATCTTCCGGGATTTTATGTTTTATGAAAATACGCGGTCGCTTTTTACTATACATAATTTGCAGTATCAGGGGCAGTTTGGCCGCGAAATTTTGCCCCAGGTGGCTTTAAATGACGGATATTTTGTTAATGATAAACTAGAGTTTCACAATATGGTAAGCTATATGAAGGCGGGGCTTACATATTCTGACTATATATCGACTGTAAGCGAAACCTATGCCCGTGAAATACAGACCCCAAGCTATGGCTATGGCCTGGATGGCATGCTAAAGGCCCGGTCGCACCAGCTTGTGGGCATTTTAAACGGCATTGACTATACAGAAAACAACCCAGCCACCGACAAGCGGCTGTTTGCAACCTATGATGCGGACAATATGGCCGGCAAGGCCAAAAACAAAGCAGAGCTGCAAAAGCAGTTGGGCCTGCCTCAAAGACCCGATGTGCCCATATTCGCCATAATATCGCGGCTGGCAGAGCAAAAGGGTCTAGACCTTATTGCTGCCTCTATGCATGAGCTTTTGCAGCGCGATATGCAGATTGTGGTGCTTGGCACAGGCTCCCAGCAATACGAGCATTTGTTTTGGTCCACCGCACACCACAACCCCCATAAATTAAGCGCGAATATAATGTTTGATATTAACCTTGCGCAAAAAATCTATGCTGCAAGCGACTTTTTCCTTATGCCATCGCTATTCGAACCCTGCGGCCTGGGCCAGCTGATAGCCATGCGCTATGGCTCTTTGCCCGTGGCCCGCAAAACCGGCGGTCTGGCGGACACCATTGCCCATTACGATTATGCCAGCGGCAAAGGCAGCGGTCTGCTTTTTGAGGACTATCTGCCCAGCGGCATGATTTGGGCTGTAGATGAGGCGTTAAAGCTTTACAGTGGCGGCACAAGTGCCCATTTCGATGCGGCGCGAAAAAACGCAATGACAGCGGATTTTTCGTGGGAAGCGTCTGCAAAGAAGTACGTAGAGCTTTATCTTCAAATAAAAAGCACCTAAAGAGGAGGAATTTTATGAGAAAGATGAAATTTATTCTGTCAGCAGCAGTACTTGCATTGGCATTGGGCATTTTCATGCCTGCTGCTCTGCAAGCCAGCGAAGTAAACATTAGTATTGACGGGGTGCAAGTTCAATTTGCAGACCAAGAGCCGGTTATTGTAGATGGCCGCACTCTTGTGCCTTTACGCGGCGTTTTTGAAGCCCTAGGCTTTACTGTAGATTGGGATCAAGATACGCTAACTGCCAGCTTGGTAGATGCCAACTACGAGGTGCTTATTACCATCGACGAGGACAATTTCACCGCAAATGGCTGGGAACGCGCGCTGGATGTACCTGCAATGCTAATGGAAGGCCGCACAATGCTGCCTATACGTACTGTGCTGGAAACAGTAGGTTTTGGCGTAGCGTGGGATGAAGACACAAATACTGTCGAAATAATGACCGCACTTAGAACTACTGCTGATTTGACACCAAATCTAAACGCCATTGAAAACCAATTGGCTCCTCCTGCACCAGGCGAACAAATCGCTATCTTCCGCACAAACCATGGCGATATTTATGTTCGTCTTTTCCCGCAATATGCTCCAATGGCGGTTGAAAATTTCGTAACCCATGCTCAAAATGGCTTCTATGATGGCGTTGTCTTCCACAGAATCATCCCTAATTTCATGATTCAAGGCGGCGACCCTGAAGGCACAGGCATGGGCGGCGAAAGCATTTGGGGCGTGCCATTTGGCGACGAATTCTCGCACAATCTGCGCCATATGCGCGGCGCGCTTTCTATGGCCAATGCCGGCCCAGCCACCAATGGCAGCCAGTTCTTTATCGTAGAGCGCACAGAGCAAACCCCGGGTCATCTGGACCGCATTGCAGGCTATTTCGAGAATTTCGACACCCCATCCAACCGCGGCCGCATGGCTGGCGACATCTGGACGGCAGAGATTCTTGAATGGTATCTGGAGCATGGTGGTACATATCACCTAGACTTTAACCATACCGTATTTGGTCAAGTGTTTGCAGGCCAAGATGTGGTGGATGCCCTTGCCATTGTAGAAACCGACGGCCCTTGGCCCGATGGCGCAGACCGTCCGCTTGAGGATGTAATCATCATAACAATTGATATTGTAGCATTTGAAGAGTAATACAATCCAGGGGGCGTGGCGACACGCCCCCTTTTATGTTTACATCAAAATAAGTATTGACAAATTGATTTTATATATGTATAATCAAATCATGATGGTTCAATACGAAAGGATTTGATGTAAAAATGCAATGGCAAACTGCATTTGTAGATTATTTACAAAGCCGGCAAGGCAGCTGTTTGGCAGACGCAAAGAAACTGGAGACAGACAACCGCGAGGATGAAGCCATCTTGGAGAAGGTGCGCGCCAATATATACGGCATTTTTGCAACATTGGCGCAGAGGCCCAACGCCACCAAGGAGTATTTGTTGGATATGATGGAAAAAGTCCCTGCGCCATGGGGTGTGTCCCTTGAAAAAGCCATACAGCACGGCGACCATGACAAAGAAGCGCAAGAGCGCGTGAAGCTGGCCGCCATGGCCAAGATTAAAGCTAAATTTGCGAGTATAAAGGGGACTGATTGCGATGAATGATGATATCATCAAGCTCTTTAAATGTCTGGCAGACAAATCTCGCCTACAAATAATACGGTCGCTGGCCAAAGAAGATATGTATGTAGAGCGGATAGCAGAGCGGCTGGGGCTATCGCCGCCCACGGCCTCGTTTCACCTAAAAAAGCTGGAGGCCGCGGGCATTGTGGCGGCCCGCAAAGAGCAATATTATACAATGTATGCACTACAGTGCGATATGCTTTCGTTTAATGTGCTGGACACATTGCTGGCCTATGCAGGCGACACGGCCCAGGACGAGCGCGATGCGGCCTATAGGCACAAGGTTTTGACAACCTTTATGGAATACGGCAAGCTAAAGAGTATGCCTGCGCAACGCAAAAAAAGGGTCATCGTGCTGGAAGAAATTAGCAAGGCCTTTGAGGCGGGCAAAGCCTACACCGAACGCGAAGTAAATATCATCATAGCGGATTTTCATGACGACTTCGCCACAATTAGGCGCGAAATGGTGGACTTGCAACTGCTAACGCGCGAGGATGGAATCTACCAAAAGGGTTAATACATGAAACGGTTGATATCCTCCATATCAATCCCCTCATGGGTTGCCATATTGATGCTATTCGCAATCATATTGGCCAGCCACCCCACCACCTCGCCAATCTCCTTTGGGGTTACAAACATATTGCCCACATAGGGTTCTATTGTGTTGCGGATTATAGCATATTTATCGCTATCCTCCAGCTTCTGCAACATTCTAAAGAAATTCGCGCCGTCTTTTAACTTTTCCGGCGCGTTTTCTGACATTTCTTCCAAAAAAAGATCCATGGTGTCGTTGACAAATGTGGCGGCATCTGTAACCGTTGGCACACCAATAGCAATTACTGGAACACCCAAACTTTGCTGATTAAGGGCCTTGCGCACATTGCCAACCCCTGCGCCAGGCGAAATGCCCGTGTCCGATAGCTGTATGGTTTGGTTTATACGGCTTATTTTTCGGGCGGCCAGGGCGTCTATTGCTATTATCAGCGCGGGTTTTACATGCTCTACCAGGCCGCGCACCACTTCGCAGGTCTCTATGCCCGTTGAGCCCATAACGCCCGGGGCTAGGGCGCATAGGGGTTGCAGGCTGCCTGTCAGCTCTTTTGGCAAATTCTCCATAATGTGGCGTGTCACCAGCACTTTAGAGACCACCTTTGGCCCAAGAGCATCCGGCGTTACATTGCGGTTGCCAAGACCCACCACCAGGGTTGCGCCGCCACCGCTTTTGGCATCTTTTGTAAGACCCGCAAGCTTGTTTGTCAAAATACCAATAATCTCCTCATGGGCGGTTACATTATTTTCCTTTATCTCTGGCGATTCTATGGTAATATAGTTGCCCACCGGCTTGCCCATGGCGGCTTCTCCCGCCGCATTTGTAATGCGCACGCTAGTTATAGTGATGTCCATATCCGCCCTATCTTCCACATCAATTTCCACACCATCAATGCCGCCGCTGTCGCTGCTTTGGCCACCTTGCAGCTGTTCTGCCATTTCCAAAGCCAGGTCTGTGTATATGTTTGATCGCACATAATCTCTCCTTCGTCGAAAAAGGCTGTGGGCATACCCCACAGCCTTAATTTTTATTTATACAGAGGAATTGCATTGCCATGGTGAATTTCGGCCTCTTTCATGTTCTTTTGGTCTACATAGATAAGAATATCCAGCTTTGCGCGGATATTGCCCATCACCAGCCAAAGGCCGTCTTCGTGCTGCACAATATATGCATTTGGGTCTAGCTGTATGCTGGGCTGGCTATCCAAAATACGCTGGATTTCTTCGCCAATGTCGGATGCATAGCCCGACCTGTGGTGGTTGTTGTGTTGATAGTAGCCTTGATTATGGTTTTGGTTTTGTCTCTGTTGATTTTGTTGATTTTGCTGGTTCTGTTGGTTTGGTTGGGTCTGCTGATTCTGTTGACTTGGTTGGGTCTGCTGGTTTTGCTGCTGGCCCTGGTTTCTTGGTTGTCCTTGGTTTTGATTGTTGTTATGCTGATAATAGCGTGCTAGCGTGGTTTCGATGTCGTCATCATTTTCGCCGGTCTCTTTTGGTTTTGCATCCGGAGAAGCCTGGGGCGATTCCTTTGGAACAGCTACAGGAGAGGCCTGTGGTGTTTCTGCCGGCCTACTCTTTGGCGCATCCTTAGGAACAGTCGTTGGGGTAGCAGCCGGCGATGGGCTTACATCCGGTGTTTCAGATCCCGGCTCGGTCTGCTTATCCTTTTTTCTCCAAAAGGCTGTTGTGGTAACTGCATTGGTGTTGTCGTCATATTCCCGGGCAAGCTCTGCACCATATGCGGTGGTTGTAAACAGCATACCAGCCGCCAGCACACACAGCCCGGCCTTTACGATTTTATTTTTCATAATAATAATGCCTCCTAAAATTCAAAGTGATAAAACTATTTTGAATCTAGGGAGGTCAAATGATGCAAGGGAATTATTGTTATTGGTCATGTCTATTGCAGAAGGTTTAGCTCATGAACTTCTATACCTTCCGGCAAATACTGCCGTTGCCCGTTAATCCATATTGAAAAATACCCAACCTCCGGTATACCGCCAGCATTTGCCAGCAACTTATTTATCATCATATATTCAAAATACGTGCCGCCATAGTTTAGTATCTCCGCAGAAACATTTAAAATTAGATGTGCGGTATCTTCAAAGAAAAATGCATCCAGCACTCGGACATTGAGCGGCACAAAAACCATCTTATCGGGGTCTGCGTTATCAAAAATCTCTGTAAAAATTATCAGGGCGCGATGCTCTACAGAAAGCCATGCGGGGATGGTGATGTGGTAATAATTTAGTGTCTCCTCGCCATCCATGCCAATCTCGTAATAGAATATCTGTAGTTTATCCAAATTTTGCGCGCCAATGCTTTGTGGGAAGATGAATATTATAAGCACCAGCAATAGTGCAAAAAAGAATTTCATGGCCTGCCACCTCCTTATTACCATTATTAACCAATTTCGATGATGGTTCAACCTTCTTCGCATGCAAAATTATTTCAAAAGGGTTGAAAAACACTTTTCAATCGGCAGGTATTGTGGTATATTTAGTATAAAATACAGCAAAACACAAGGAGGGCTATTTATGGCATACGAAAGCAAGGTCATATTGGTGGCCATAGGAGAAATAATGGCAAGATCAAATTCCCTAGAAGACGCATACAAGGCCGTTAGAGCCATTGCAAACGCAGAAGGTGTTGTGCTAAAAACATTGGCCGAAAAGAAAAAGGAAATAGCAGAAGAAGAAAAGGCAGAAGGAGATAAAAATGACAATTAAAAACCCCATCCTAAAAGGATTCAACCCCGACCCCAGCATTTGCCGCGTTGGCGACGATTACTACATCGCCACATCCACTTTCGAATGGTTTCCCGGCGTGCAAATCCATCATTCTAAGGACATGAGGAACTGGCGGCTGGTATCCCGCCCGCTTAACCGCCTATCGCAGCTAAACATGCTGGGCAACCCCGATAGCGGCGGGGTCTGGGCGCCACAGCTTAGCTACCACGCAGGGCAGTTTTGGTTGATATATAGCGATATGAAGGTGGTGCGCGGCGCGTTTAAAGAAGGCGGCAACTATCTTGTAACCTGCGACACCATCGACGGCGACTGGAGCGAGCCCATATACCTTAACGGCTCCGGCTTCGACCCCTCCCTATTCCATGATGACGACGGCAAGCAGTATTTGGTAAACATGCTGTGGGACCATCGCATGGGCAACCATAGCTTCTACGGCATTGTGCTGCAACAATATTCCAATTTCCGCGAACGCCTTGTGGGCGAGGCAAAGGTTGTCTTTAAGGGCACTAGCTATGGCCTTACAGAAGCCCCCCATCTTTACAAAATCGGCGAATACTATTATCTGCTAACAGCCGAGGGCGGCACGGGCTATGGCCATATGGCCACCCTGGCGCGGGCTAAGGATATAGAAGGGCCATACGAGCTGCATCCCGAGAACCCACTAATAACAAGCCGCTTCTATCCTGAAAATCCGCTGCAAAAGGCGGGGCATGCATCCTGGGTGCAGGCGGCAGATGGGGATTGGTATATTGTGTATTTAATGGGCAGGCCCATTGTGGGGGATGGCAAATATACCGACAAATACATGGAATATGCCGATGGCCACAAGCTGGAGCGCACATATTGCCCGCTGGGGCGCGAAACATCCATTGCTAAGCTGGTTTGGCGCGATGGTTGGCCTTATGTAGAGGGCGGAAATCAGCCGCCTGCTACAATTGAGACTGGCCTGACGGAGCATCCATGGCCGCAGGACTGGCCGGATATTGACCATTTTGACGATGCCAAGCTAAACATACATTACCAAACCCTGCGCGTGCCACTGGATGAGGAAACTGCGAATCTAACTGAAAATCCCGGGCATTTGCGGCTGTATGGCAAGCACTCGCCTCAGTCTCATTTTATGCAGGCTCATGTGGCGCGGCGTTGGCAATGCCTGGATTTTGATGCATCCACAGCTGTAGCGTTTACGCCAAAGACATTGCAGCATCTGGCAGGGCTAACAAATTATTACAATTCTGCCAATTGGACGATGCTGTATGTAACCCACCACGAGGAAAAAGGCCGAGTGCTGGAAATTATGACGGCGGAAAATGGGGTTTTTGCAAATCCCTTGGCAGGCAAAGAAATACCTGTGCCCGAAGATGCCGGATATGTACATTTAAAAGCCTGCGTGCGCGGCGAAAAATACACATATCACTACTCCTACGATGGTAGCAATTGGGTACAAATAGACTTGGAGCTGGACTGCTACAAGCTTTCTGATGATTTTGTGCAGGGCTCGGGCTTTACCGGGGCTTTTGTCGGCATGACCTGCATTGATGCCAGCGGCAGCAAGCTGCCTAGGGTTTATGCGGATTTTGATTATTTTTCGTATATTGAGAGATGATGTGGCGTGGGGTGTAACACAAATGAGAGTGACTAAATAGCGTCGTTATAAAAACATCGCTGGATTGCTTCGGGCTTTATAACCCCATCTATGCAATCCCCATTGCCCTCGCAATGACGTTCTTGAAGTGACGTTGCTCCCTTGATGAA
>Ga0131853_10000250_pt1 | contig 96703 bp, 88 predicted proteins | sample TergutLab28metaG_FD_92764 | JGI IMG/M metagenome (GOLD analysis project Ga0131853, IMG submission 92764) | Labiotermes labralis P1 segment gut microbial communities from Petit-Saut dam, French Guiana - Lab288 P1 (version 2) (version 2) | ecosystem: Host-associated > Arthropoda: Insects >...
ACGAAGGCCTCCAGGTTGCATGAAGCGGTGAATTAGACAGCTCCACTTCACAACCGGAGGCCTTCGCCTACTGGCGGGTCAACGCCGTGTCAGCAAACAACGTCCCTGGACATCACACCTAGGTCTCGCCCTGGCTGCGGTGGCCGGGCAGGAGTCGGACGCGGCGATCGAGCGGCTCGAGGACGCGCTCTTCGACGTGGCCGAGCCGACCCCCGTCTCGCTCACGGCGATCTCTCCGGCTCGCGTCGCTGCGGATGCCGTGCCGCCCTCGACCGCGCAGCCCCGCCTGCGTGCAGCCCATCGGCGCCCGACCGGTTCACGCGTGCTCGAGGCCTTCGAAGCCGGTCCGTCCGCGCTGCTCGCCGAGCCGCGCGCCCGGGCACGACGGGCCGTCACGGAGGTCGGCGCACGTCTCGGCGCCCGCGGTCGAGTGCTCGCGCTCGGCGGCGGTCTCGCCGTCGCGCTCACGATCGGGGCCGTTCTGCTCGTGCCGTCGGCACCGACCCCCCACAGCGATGCCCCGATGCGGACGCCCGTGCCGACGACAGCGCGCGCGGAGGCGACTCCGGATGCCCATCTCATGGGCGCCGACCCCGTGGCGGCGACGGCCGTGCTGCTGGCGGCGCGCGACGCCTGCATGACCGGGGCGGAGGACCGCCGCTCGGCCTGCCTCGCCGCGATATCCGACGGCACGGCATCCTCGATCGACCTGCCCGACCGGCCGCTCGCGGGGCTCGCCCCGTCGCTGCTCGAACGCACGGGCGACACGGCGCTGGTCGCCCTCACCCCGAAGGACCCGAAGACGGCACCGGCCTCGGCCCTCTTGATGAGGACCGAGGCCGGGTGGCGGTTACGTCAGCTCTATGAGAACTGAGGCGGCCGATGCGCTCAGATGCCGAGGTCGTTCTGGAACGCGCCCTCTTCGAGGCGTGCCTTGACCGCGCCGAGATAGCGTGCGGCGTCGGCGCCCGCGATGGTGCGGTGGTCGTACGACAGCGCGAGGTAGACGATCGAACGGACCGCGATGACGTCCTGCCCGTCGGCCGAGATGACCGTCGGCTCCTTGACGACGATGCCCGTGCCGAGGATCGCCGACTGCGGGAGGAAGACGACCGGGGTGTCGAACAGCGCGCCGCGCGAGCCGGTGTTGGTCAGCGTGAAGGTGCCGCCGGCGAGCTCGTCGGGCTTGAGGCGGTTGTCCCGCGTGCGCGCCGCGAGGTCGGCGATCTGGGCGGCGAGTTCGGCGATGTTCTGCGAGCCGGCGTCCTTGATGACCGGGGTGAGGAGGCCGCGGTCGGTGTCGACGGCGATCGCGAGGTTCTCCGTCGCGGGGTAGGTGATCGTCTCGCCGTCGAACGTCGAGTTGATGATCGGGAACGCCTGCAGCGCCTCGAGCGCGGCCTTCGCGAAGAACGGCAGGAACGAGAGCTTGTTGCCGGTCGCCTCGAAGAACTGGTCCTTCACCTTGGCGCGCAGCGAGGCGACCTTGGTGACGTCGACCTTGACGACCGTCGTGAGCTGAGCAGTCTGCTGCATCGACTCGACGGCGCGCTGCGACATGACCTTGGTGAGGCGGGACGCCGAGACCGCGGTGCCGCGCAAGGGCGAGACCTCGAGCTTCGCCGCGGCGGGCGCCGCGGCTGCTGCGGGGGCCGCGGTCACGCCGGCGGCGTGGTTGAGCACGTCCTCCTTGCGGATGCGGCCGCCGACGCCCGTGCCGGCGACGGCATTGAGGTCGACACCCTGCTCGCTCGCGATCTTGCGGACGATCGGGGTGACGTAGCCGGTGCCGGCGTGCGCACCGCCTGCTGCAGGAGCGACGGGGGCGGCCGGGGCTGCGGGCGCTGCCGGGGCTGCGGGCGCTGCCGGGGCAGGCGCCGCGGCGGGAGCCGGCGCGACCGGCTGCGGTGCCGGAGCGGCAACGGGCTCGGGGGCGGCGACCGGCTGCGGCGCGGTGGCTGCCGGGGCCGGGGGAAGCGGAGCGGGCTCGGCGACGGGTGCCGCGGCGACGGGCTCGGGCGCGGGCTCAGGGGCCGCGACCGGCTCGGCTGCAGGCGCCTCGGGAGCGGCGGGGGCAGCAGCACCGCTGCCGTCGCCGATCGTCACGAGCGGGGTGCCGACCTCGACGGTCTCGTCCTCCTGGACGAGGATCGCCTCGATCACGCCGGCCACCGGCGAGGGGATCTCGGTGTCGACCTTGTCGGTCGACACCTCCAGCAGCGGCTCGTCGACCTCGACGCGGTCGCCGACGTTCTTCAGCCAGCGGGTGACCGTGCCCTCGGTAACACTCTCGCCGAGTGCCGGGAGGCTGACGGATTCGCTCATGAGACTGTCTCCTTAGACCTTCAGTTGGGAAATAGCTTATTGCGTGGTGCTCGGCTCACAGCGCGTGGAGCGGCTTGCCGGCGAGCTTCAGAAGCGCCTCGCCGAGGGCTTCGTTCTGGGTGGGGTGCGCGTGGACGAGCGGTGCGACGTCCTCGGGGTGGGCGTCCCAGCCGACGACGAGCTGCGCCTCGCCGATCAGTTCGCCGACGCGGGCGCCGAGCAGGTGGATGCCGACGACCGGACCGTCGTTCACCCGGACGACCTTGACCACGCCGTTCGTGCCGAGGATCTCGCTCTTGCCGTTGCCCGCGAGGCTGTACTCATAGGCCGTGATCGCATCGGCGCCGTGCACCTGGGCCGCTTTCGCCTCGCTCAGGCCGACCGAGGCGACCTCGGGGTCGCAGTAGGTCACGCGCGGCACGAGAGCGTCGTCGACGACCACCGGGTTCAGACCGGCGATCTCCTCGGCGACGAAGACGCCCTGCTGGAACCCGCGATGCGCGAGCTGCAGCCCGGGCACGATGTCGCCGACGGCGTAGACGCCGGCAACGGATGCCCGGAGGCGGGCATCCGTGACGACGAAGCCCCTGTCGAGCTCCACGCCGGCCTCTTCGAAGCCGAGACCGTCGGTCACGGGCCCGCGACCGACGGCGACGAGCAGGAGGTCGGCCTCGACCCTGTCGCCGTTCTCGAGCGACACCGTGACGCCGTCATCCGTCTGCGTCACGCCCTGGAAGCGCACGCCGAGGCGGAAGTCGATCTCGCGGCGGCGGAAGGCGCGTTCGAGGCCCTTGCTGATCGTCTCGTCCTCGTTGGGGACGAGGTGGGGCAGCGCCTCGATGATCGTGACCTCGGCGCCGAACGACCGCCACAGGCTCGCGAACTCGACGCCGATCACCCCGCCGCCCAGCACCGCGACACGGTTCGGGATCCAGTCCAGCTTCAGCGCGTCGTCGCTCGTGATCACGCGGCCGCCGAGCTCGAGGCCCGGCAGGCTGCGCGAGGCGGAGCCCGTCGCGAGGACGAGATTCGCGCCGGTGTAGACCTCGTCGCCGACGGCCACCGAGGTCGACGAGAGCAGCGTGCCCTCGCCGTGCACGACCGTGATGCCGCGGGCGCGGACGAGGCCCTCGAGCCCCTTGAACTTCTTCGCGACGACGCCGTCGCGGTAGCGCGCGAGCAACTCGGGGTCGACGGCCTCGAGCGAGGCGAGCACGCCGAACTTCTCGGCGGTGCGCGCGGAGTCGGCGACCTCGGCGGCGTGCAGCATCGCCTTCGTCGGGATGCAGCCGCGGTGCAGGCAGGTCCCGCCGACCTTGTCCTTCTCGATCAGGGCGACGCGGGAGCCGAGCTCAGCGGCCCGCAACGCGGCCGCATAGCCTCCGCTGCCGCCGCCGAGCACGACGAGGTCGAAGGGGTGCTCGGCCACGTGGCGACAACCTCCTCGGGGCTGCTGGCGAGGATCGAGGCGAGCCGTCCGGCCCGCCTCGACCGACCCTATACCCGCGTCTTCCGCTCAGTTCCCGGCGCGCGCGGCGAGCCGCTCGACGTGCCGCAGCAGCATCCGCACAGCGACGCCGGTGCCGCCCTTGCCCGTGAAGCCGTAGGGGCCGCCCTTGTTCTCCTCCGAGCCCGCGATGTCGAGGTGCGCCCACGGAATGCGCACGGCGTCCTCGTCATCCCCGAGTGTCCCGACGAACTCGCGCAGGAAGATGCCGGCGAGCAGCATGCCGCCCGCGGCGACCCCCGGGTTCGCGTTGGCGATGTCGGCGAGCGGTGAGGCGATGCTCGCGCGCAGCTCCGCGGCGAAGGGCATCGGCCAGAACAGCTCGCCCGTCTCGGTCGCGGCTTCGCGCAGCGCGGCGACGAGCTCGTCGTCGCCCATGAGCGCCGAGTACCGGGTGCCGAGCGCGGTCACCTTCGCCCCGGTGAGGGTCGCGATGTCGATGATCTGGTCGGGCTGCTCCTCGCTCGCGGCGACGAGGCCGTCGGCCATCACGAGCCGGCCCTCGGCATCCGTGTTCAGCACCTCGACGGTCTTGCCGCCGCGCATGCGCAGCACGTCGCCCGGGCGGATCGCGGAGCCCGACGGCATGTTCTCGGCGAGGCAGAGCCACGCTGTGACCCTGACCGGCAGCCCGAGCCCGGCCGCGGCGCGCAGCACCGCGAGAGCGACGGCCGCGCCGGTCATGTCGCCCTTCATGCCGACCATGCCGGTCGGCGGCTTCAGCGACAGCCCGCCCGAGTCGAAGGTGATGCCCTTCCCGACGAAGGCCAGATGGGCCGACGCCCCCTCCGGCGCGTAGACGAGCTTGGCGAGGCGCGGCCCGCGCGTCGAGCCCTGGCCGACGCCGAGGATGCCGCCGAACCCGTCCGCAGCGAGACGCCGCTCGTCCCACTCCTCGATCGTCACGGGCAGATGACCCACCGCTTCGCGCGCGGCGTGCACGAAGGTCTCGGGGTAGAGGTCCAAGGGCGGCTGGTTGAAGAGGTCCTTGACGAGCGCCACGGCCTCGGCCTCCACTGTCGCGCGGGTCAGCTCGGTCGCGGCATCCCGCCCGTCGCCGATCACGGTGATCGCAGCCACCGGCGCCTTCTGCGCGGCCTTGCTCGAGGTGCGGTACACGTCGTAGGAGTAGGCGCCGAGCGCCGCGCCCCCGAGCGCCGCGCCGAGCAGCTCGCCCTCGGTCGGGACGGCGAGGGCGACGGATGCCGTGCCCACCAGCTGCCTGACCGCGGATCCCGCGGCGGCCCGCAGCGCGTCCGCGGTGAGCTGCTTGCCGATGCCGATCACGCCGTAGGCGCGGTCGTCGACGACGACGCGCGCGAACTCGTCCGCACCGCCCCCGAAGGAGAGGAGCGGCAGCTGGGCCTCGATCCGCGCCACGAGCTCGGGCGCGAGCTCGGCGGCGAGCACAACGGGGTCCGGCTTGCCGGCGGTCGCCGCGAAGACGGTGATGTCGGCCTCTGCTTCGGCCAGATCGGAACGGACGGACAGAGCGGGGGCAGTCATGTCTGAACCCTATCCAGAGGCCCGGGGGAGCGGGGCGGAAGTGTTCGCTCTCGGCATGCCCGCGCCGCCCGGGGTGGCGCGCACGCGCTCGTACAGTTGAGACATGCGCAATCCCCGCGAACTGTACGAGCTGACGACGGCCGCGACGGACGTGCCGGCCGGCCTTCCGTTCGTGGCGGGGCTCACGGGCTTCGCGGATGCGGGCAACGCCGTGACCCAGCTCGGCGCGTACATGCTCGGGAACCTGCCGAGCCACGAGCTCATCGCGTCCTTCGACAACGACATCCTGCTCGACTACCGCGCCCGGCGCCCGACCTTCACGTTCGCGAACGACCACATCGAGGACTACCAGCCGCCGCGCCTCGAGCTGCACCTCGTGAGCGACGAGGTCGGTCGACCGTTCCTCTTCCTGCACGGCTACGAGCCCGACTTCGCGTGGGAGGCGTTCGCCGCCGCGGTGCTCGGCCTCGTCGAGACCTTCGAGGCGTCGAGCCTCGACTGGGTGCACGCCATCCCCATGCCCGTGCCGCACACCCGGCCGCTGCAGGTGACGGTGAGCGGCAACAACACCGAGCTCATCGACCGGCTGTCGGTGTGGCGCCCGCGCACCCAGGCCCCGGCGACGGCGATGCACCTGATCGAGCACCGCGCGACCGACCGCGGTCATCTCGTCAACGGCTTCGTCGTGCTCGTCCCGCACTACCTCGGCGACACCGAGTACCCGGCGACCCTCATCACCGCGCTGCAGAGCGTCTCGGCGGCGACGGGGCTCGTGTTCGCGACCGACCATCTGCGCGACGACGACAACGACTTCATCGCCAACATCAACGAGCAGGTGCTCGGCAACCCCGAGCTGCAGCGCCTGGTCGGCGCGCTCGAGGAGAGGCACGACACCTATATGAAGGAGAACCCGGCGAGGCGCACGATGGCCGACGCCGAGAACCTCCCGACGGCCGACGAGATCGCGGCCGAGCTCGAGCGCTTCCTGGCGCACCAGCGCCGTCACGGAGACGACGCGGCGCCCGATAACCTTGACTGAGTGAGCACTCGAAGGGCCCTGGTCTATACGGCGGGGCTCGTCGCCTACCTCGTCTCGGTCACGCAGCGCACGACCATCGGTGTCGCCGGCCCCGCCGCGACCGATCGGTTCCACGCGAACGCGGCGATCCTGTCGATGCTCGCCGTGCTGCAGCTCGTGGTCTATGCGGGCGCCCAGATCCCCTTCGGCGTGCTGCTCGACCGCTTCGGCCCGCGCCGCATGATGACGGCGGGCCTCGCGGTCATGGCCCTCGGGCAGGTCGCCGTGGCCCTGTCGCCGAACATCGCCGACGCGATCATGGGCCGCGTCTTCGTGGGCGCGGGGGATGCCACGATCTTCCTCTCCGTCATCCGCCTGGTGTCCTCGTGGTTCCCCGGGCGCACCGTGCCCATCGCCGTGCAGTGGGTGAGCAACGCGGGGCAGCTCGGCCAGGTGCTCTCGGCCGTGCCGTTCGCGCTCCTGCTGCACGAGTCCGGGTGGACCGTCGCGTTCCTCTCGGCCGCGGGCTTCGTGGTCGTGGGGCTCGTGCTCGTCATCCTGCTCATCGTCGACCGCCCCGAGAACGCGATCGAGGGGCCGCGCCCCGAGAGCTGGACCCAGTCGCTGCGGCAGCTGGGGGAGAGCCTGCAGCGCCCGGGGACCCAGCTCGGCTTCTGGTCGCACTTCGTGACCATGAGCCCCATGACGATGTTCACGCTCATGTGGGGCGTGCCATACCTGGTGTTCGGGCTCGGCTACCCGCGCGCCGAGGCGTCGCTGCTGCTGAGCGTGCCGGTCGTCGCGGGCATGATCGCGGGGCCGTTCATCGGGGTGCTGACGGCGCGGCATCCGCTGCGCCGCTCGAACATCGTGCTCGGCGTCGTGCTCGTGATGGCCGCGTGCTGGGCTCTGATGCTGTTCTGGCCGGGCAAGCCGCCGTTCGCCGTCGTCATCGTCACGCTGGTCGTCATCGGCGTCGGCGGCCCGGGCTCGTCCATCGGCTTCGACTTCGCGCGCACCTCGAACCCGCTCCACGCGCTCGGCTCGGCGAACGGGGTCGTGAACGTCGGCGGCTTCACCGCGAGCTTCGTGATGATCTACGTGATCGGCTCCCTGCTCGACCTCGCGCATTCGCATTTCGGTCAGGCCATGTACTCGCTCGCGTCGTTCCGGATCTCCTTCCTCGTGGTGTACGTGGTCTTCGCGGTCGGGCTCGTCGGGGTGATCCGCGCGCGGCGGCGGACGCGGGCGCACATGTTCGACGAAGAGGGAATACGCATCGCCCCGATCTGGGTTGCTGTCAGTGACGCATTGGCCCGTCGGAGAGCAGCGCGAGGCTGACGCTCGGCGCCCGGGGCTGTGTCATACTTGAACTTCTAGGACCCGTTCACGTCCGTGGGGTGTCTGCTGAATGACAGCGGCACCGCCTCCACCCGGACTTGACATGGGCCTTTGTAATGTCCGCACCACGGACGGAAGGTGACCATCATGGCTCCCAGGACCGCCGCTCCCAAGGCCTCGACCGAGGCCGAGGAGACCACGACCGAGACCCCGAAGCGCGCCACGCGCGCGAAGGCCGCCACCACGACGGCGAAGACCGCCGCCGCCACCAAGACCCCCGCGAAGCGCGCCGCCGCCAAGACCGCGACGACCGCGAAGCGCGGCTCGACGAAGAAGGCTGCGGGCGAGGGCCCCGGCGACGACGAGGAAGACGCCGAGGAGATCGACGCCGAGGCCGAGGCCGCCACCGTCGAGGTCCCCGCGGACGACGACGACACCGACGACAACGGCGAGGAGAAGCCGGCCGCCCCGGTGATGACCGAGCCGCTGCCCACGGGCGCGATCGTGCTGCGCGCCGCCGACGAGGACGACGACGTCCCCGTCTACTCGAGCACCATCACGGGCGCTACCGCCGACCCCGTCAAGGACTACCTGAAGCAGATCGGCAAGGTCGCGCTCCTGAACGCCGAGCAGGAGGTCGAGCTCGCGATGCGCATCGAGGCCGGCCTGTTCGCCGAAGAGAAGCTCTCGCACATGGACGAGAAGGAGAAGCGCACCTCCCTCGGCCGCGAGCTCTCGTGGGTCGCCCGTGACGGCCAGCGTGCCAAGAGCCACCTGCTCGGCGCGAACCTGCGCCTCGTCGTCTCGCTCGCCAAGCGCTACACCGGCCGCGGCATGCAGTTCCTGGACCTGATCCAGGAAGGCAACCTCGGCCTCATCCGCGCCGTCGAGAAGTTCGACTACACCAAGGGCTTCAAGTTCTCGACCTACGCCACCTGGTGGATCCGCCAGGCGATCACCCGCGCCATGGCCGACCAGGCCCGCACCATCCGCATCCCGGTGCACATGGTCGAGGTCATCAACAAGCTCGCCCGCGTCCAGCGCCAGATGCTGCAGGACCTCGGCCGCGAGCCCACCCCGGAAGAGCTGAGCCGCGAGCTCGACATGACCCCCGAGAAGGTCGTCGAGGTGCAGAAGTACGGCCGTGAGCCGATCTCGCTGCACACCCCGCTCGGCGAGGACGGCGACAGCGAGTTCGGCGACCTCATCGAGGACACTGAGGCGGTCGTGCCGGCGGATGCCGTCGGCTTCACGATGCTGCAGAAGCAGCTCGAGTCGCTCCTCGACTCGCTCTCCGAGCGCGAGGCTGGTGTCATCCGCATGCGCTTCGGCCTCGGTGACGGCCAGCCGAAGACCCTCGACCAGATCGGCGACACCTTCGGCGTGACGCGCGAGCGCATCCGCCAGATCGAGTCCAAGACCATGGCCAAGCTGCGTCACCCCTCGCGGTCGCAGTCCCTGCGCGACTACCTGGAGTAAGCCCGTGAGCCTCACCGCCAACGAAGGCAAGAACCTCACCATCACCGTCGACGGGGTCGAGTACCAGCGCGTCCCGATCAAGACGCCGCTCGTGCTCGCCGGCGAGAAGCTCCTGCCCTTCGTGGTGGACAACGCGCAACAGCACCTGGTCGACGGCGACATCCTCTTCATCACCGAGAAGATCGTCGCCATCACCCAGGGCCGCTCGTACCCCCTCGAGGACATCGAGGTGCGCCCGCTCGCGACGTTCCTCGCGAAGTACGTGCAGAAGACGCCGTACGGCATCGGCCTCGGCATGCCCGAGACGATGGAGATGGCGCTGCGCGAGTGCGGCACGCCGCGCATCCTGCTGGCGGCCGCGGTCGCGGCGGTGAGCAAGGCGATCGGCCGCAAGGGCGACTTCTACCGCGTCGCCGGGCCCAAGGCGCGCGGCATCGACGGCCCGACGCACAACACGATCCCGCCGTACAACCAGCAGGTCGTGCTGGCGCCCGCCGCGCCCCGCAAGGTGGCGCACGAGGTGAAGGCGGCCCTCGGCGGCAAGGTCGAGGTGGCGATCGTCGACATCAACGACCTCGGGGGCAACATCCTCGGTTCGACGGTCTCGCGCGCGATCGATGCCCGGCTCGCCCGCATCCTGAAGGACAACCCGCTCGGCCAGGGTCATCAGAGCACGCCGATGGGCGTGATCCGCACCGCGTGAGCGGGCCCCGCCGGCACGTGGCGCTGTCGCGCGCCGCGCTCGAGCACAACCTCGGCATGATCGCCGCGCAGCGGTCGCCGCAGGGCGTCGTGCTCGACGTGCGCGCGGATGCCTTCGGGCACGGCGCCGTCGACGTCGCGCGCATCGCGAGCGGCTTCGGCTTCGTCTGGTTCGCCGAGGACGCCGCGTCGGCGGCCCGGGTCGACGACGCGCTCACCGCGGTGCTCTACGGCACGGCGTTCGGCGGCGAGCCGGTCATGACCGCGAGCGGCGAGGTCATCGCCGTCAAGCAGGTCGAGGCGGGCGAGCCGGTGTCGTACGGCTACACGCACCGCATCGGTGCGCCGGGGCGGCTCGCGCTCGTCGGGCTCGGCTACGCCGACGGCGTGCCGCGCTCGGCGTCCAGCCGCGTCGAGGCGTCCGTCGCGGGTCGGCGCGCGCTCGTCGCGGGCCGCATCGCGATGGACCAGCTCATGCTCGAGATCGGCGACGCCGAAGTGCGGCGCGGCGACGAGGTCGTGCTGTGGGGCGCCGGCGAGGCGCCGCGCGTGGGGGAGTGGGCCGCGGCATCCGGCTTCTCACCGCTCGCCCTGACCGCCGGTCTCGGCCGCCGCTTCACCCGGGAATGGCGCGCATGACCGCGACCGCGACGATCGACCTGAGCGCATTCCAGCGCAACATCCGCACGCTGGCCGCGGCGGTCGCGCCGGTGCCGGTCATGGTCATGCTGAAGGCGGACGCCTACGGCCACGGCATCGCCGGGGTCGCCGGCCCCGCCGTCGAGGCGGGCGTCGCCGCGCTCGGCGTGCTCGAGATCGACGAGGGCCTCGCGCTGCGCGCCGCGGGCGTCCGAGCACCGCTGTTCGCCTGGCTGCACGGCACGGGCGCCGACTTCGCGGCGGCGGCCGAGCACGGCGTCGACGTGGGCCTCTCGACGCTCGACGAGCTCCGGCAGGCTCTCGCGCAGCCGCTCGCCGCCCCGCTCGCCGTGCACCTGAAGATCGACACGGGCCTGCACCGCAACGGCGCGACCACGGCCGACTGGCCCGCTCTGGTGCGCGCCGCGGTCGAGGCCGAGCGTGCGGGGCGCATCCACGTGCGCGGCGTCTTCTCGCACCTCGCCGACGCGGGAGCCGAGGCGGATGCCGCCGCCCTCGCGCGATTCGAGGCGGCGGTCGCCGAGGCGCGCCGGCTCGGGGCATCCCCCGAGATCCTGCATCTCGCGGCGAGCTCTGCCGGCCTCTACCTGCCCGCGGCCCGCTTCGACCTGGTGCGCTTCGGCATCGCCGCCTACGGCGTCTCGCCGTTCGACGACCGCACCGCCGCCGAGATCGGGGTCGAGCCGGTCATGACCCTGACGGCTCCCGTCGTCGAGGTCGGCGACGGCCGGGCGGTGGTCGCGACCGGCTGGGGCGACGGTCTGCACGAGCGCGCCGCGGGCGCGGCATCCCTCGCCATCGCGGGGCGCCGTCGGCCCGTGCTCGCGATCGGGCCGGACCGTCTGGTCGTGGGCGACGCGGACGACGCCACCGTGGGCGCCGAGGCCGTCGTCTTCGGCCCCGGCCGGGACGGCGAGCCGACGCCCGCCGACTGGGCGGCCTGGGCCGGCACCATCGGCGACGAGATCCTCACGCGCATCCACCCGCGCGTGCCGCGGCACCACGTGTTTCGCTGACGCCCCCGGTTGGGCGTCGCCCATAGACTGTTGGTCTCTGTGCGCACAGACCCCGTGCGCGACATCCTCCCTCAGAAAGGCGAGCAGTGGACCTGTCCGTTTTCTCCGCGCTCGAATCGGAAGTGCGCAGCTACATCCGCTCCTTCCCGGTCGTCTTCGACACCGCGCGAGGCTCGAAGATCTGGGATGAGGAAGGACGCGAGTACATCGACTTCTTCTGCGGCGCCGGCACGGTCAACTACGGCCACAACAACCCGGCGTTCAAGCAGCCGATCATCGACTTCCTCACCGCCGACAAGCTGCAACACGCCCTCGACATGGCGACCGGTGCGAAGAAGCGCTTCATCGAGACGTTCCGCGACGTGATCCTCGCGCCCCGCGGCCTCGACTACAAGCTGCAGTTCACCGGCCCGACCGGCGCCAACGCCGTCGAAGCGGCGCTCAAGATCGCGCGCCAGGTGACCGGCCGCAGCACCATCCTCACCTTCACGCACGCCTTCCACGGCGTCTCGCTCGGCGCGCTCGCGGTGACCGGCAACGACAAGTTCCGCGCCGCCGCCGGCATCGATCTGCCGGGCGCCGTCTTCCACCCGTACGACGGCTTCCACGGCCCCGAGGTCGACACCGTCGCCATGCTGCGTGCGCTGCTCGACGACAGCGGCAGCGGCCTGGAGCTGCCCGCCGCCGTGATCGTCGAGACCGTGCAGGGCGAGGGCGGCGTCAATGTCGCGAGCTACGCCTGGCTGCAGGCCCTCGAGGCGCTGTGCCGCGAGAAGGGCATGCTGCTCATCGTCGACGACATCCAGATCGGCGTCGGCCGCTCGGGCGACTTCTTCAGCTTCGAGGCCGCCGGCATCTCGCCCGACGTCGTCACCCTGTCGAAGTCGCTGTCGGGGTACGGCTTCCCGATGTCGCTCGTGCTGCTGAAGCCCGAGCTGGATGTCTGGAAGCCCGGCGCCCACTCGGGCACGTTCCGCGGCAACAACGTCGCGTTCGTCGGCGCGACGGCGGCTCTCGAGACCTACTGGGCGGACACGGCGTTCCCGGCATCCGTCGCACACCGCGCCGAGCTGCTCCGCAACGGGCTCGAGGCCGTCGCGGCCCGCTACCCGGGCGAGTTCACCGTGCGCGGCCGCGGCCTGCTGCAGGGCCTCGTCGGCGCCGACAGCTCGCTCGCGGGCGCGATCTCGCGCGAGGCGTTCGGCCGCGGGCTCATCATCGAGACCTCGGGGCCCTTCAACGAGGTGCTCAAGGTCATGCCGACAATCGTCGGCGACGACGAGACGCTGCTCGCGGGCATCGACATCATCTCGGCCGCGACCGACGCGGTCATGGCGGCCCGCTGATGGCGGAGAAGACGCTGAGCCGACGCTCACGCCTCGACTACTTCGTCTACCGCTTCAAGGCGCTCGACCTGCCGAGCGTCTGGCGCCGCGCCCGTGAGGTCGGCAAGCAGCACGGGAAGTTCGCGCCGTTCGTCTACGTCGACATGCTCTACTACGCGGGCTTCAAGGACACGGGCTTCCAGGACTACGTCGACTGGGATTTCGCGATCCTCACCCGCGCCGAGCGCGCGACCTTCATGACCAACGCGATCTCGAACCACATCGCGCTGCGCTACGACGCGGCCGCGCAGCGCACGCTGTTCGAGGACAAGATCGCGTTCAACAAGACCTTCGGCGCCTACCTGCACCGCGAGTGGTTCGAGGTCGAGCCGAACGACGCCGACGCGCTGCGCGACTTCGTGACCCGCCACGGCGTCGTCATCGGCAAGGTGCCCGTGAGCAACTCGGGGAAGGGCGTCGAGCGCTACGAGGCGGCCGACGTGACCGACTGGGCGGCGTTCCGCGCCGAGCTGCTCGGGAAGGGCCAGGTGCTGCTCGAGGAGTACATCCGCCAGCATGCCGCCCTGTCCGCGGTGAGCCCCGATGTCGTGAACACGACCCGCGTCACGACCTTCCTCGATGACGCCGGCGTCGTGCAGCTGCTCTCGTTCGCGCAGAAGTTCGGCATCGGCAAGCAGGCGAGCGACCAGCAGGCCTTCGGCGGCTTCTTCACCCTGATGGACTCCTCGGGCAAGTCGCTCGGCGCCGGCTACGGCTCGCACCAGAAGATCTATGCGAAGCACCCCGTGACGGGCGCCTCGATCACCGACTTCCAGCTGCCCATGGCCGACGAGGTGCTCAAGCTCGTCGACGAGGTGAGCCGCGTGCGGCCCGACATCCGCTATGTCGGCTGGGACGTCGTCGTCACCCCCGACGGCCCGATCATCGTCGAGGGCAACTGGATGCCGGGCGCCTACGAGAACAAGCCGAGCGCCACCGGCGTGCGCACCGGTTCTCTGCCGCGCATCCGCAAGATCGTCGGGTTCTGAGCCGCCGAGCCAGGAAGCTGCCAGCGTTCCCGCACAGCGGGTTCCTAGGCTGAGGGGGTCATGTCAACTCCGAGCATCCGCCGCAGCCGATTCGACTTCTTCCTGACCCGGGCGAGGGGGCTCGACCTGCCGTCCGTCGCGCGACGCGCGCGGCTCGCCGCCGAGCAGCACCATCGCTCGGCGCCCGCGGTGTTCGCGGACATGCTCTGGTCGGCCGCGTTCCACGACACGGCGTTCAACGACTACTTCGAACTCGACTTCGCGATGCTCGACCGGGCTGAGCGCCGCACATTCATGACGTCGCCGCTCTCGAACCACCTCGCGATGAGCTATGACGCCGAGAGCCACCGGCACCTGTTCCTCGACAAGATCGAGTTCAACCGCACCTTCGCCGCTCACCTCGGCCGAGAGTGGCTCGACCTGCGGGCGAGCGGGCCGGATGCGTTGCGCGCGTTCGGCACGCGGCACGCCGTCATCATCGGCAAGGTGCCCGACGGGCAGGCGGGCAACGGCGTCGAGCGCTACGAGAGCGCGGCCGTCACCGACTGGCCGGCGCTGCACCGCGCGCTCGTGACGAAGGGCCAGCTCCTCGTCGAGCAGAACATCGAGCAGCACCCGGTGCTCGCCGCCGTCTGCGCCGGCACCGTCAACACGACCCGCGTGAACACCTACTTCGACGGGCGCACCGTCCATCTGCTCTCATGGGCGCAGAAGTTCGGTCGCGGCGCCGTGAGCGACCAGCCGATCTCGGGGGGCTTCTACACGATGCTCGACGGGAACGGGCACTCGTTCGGCGCCGGCCACACCGGCAAGAACACGAACAGCTTCCCCGTGCACCCCGAGTCGGGCGTCTCGATCCCCGATTTCCAGCTGCCGCTCGTCGACGAGCTGAGGACGCTCATCGACGTCGTGGGCCGCACGGTGCCCGAGGTGCCGTACGTCGGCTGGGACTTCGTCATCGGCGCAGCCGGCCCGCTCGTGCTCGAGGGCAACTGGCTGCCGGGCATCTACGAGCACAAGCCGTCGGTCACCGGCATCCGCACCGGCACGCGGCCGCGCTTCGAGCAGGCGATCTCCGGGTGAGCGCGCCGTTCCGCGAGGTCGAGATCGACCTCGACGCGCTGGCCGCCAACGTGGCGCGGTTCGCCGAGCTGACCGAGGGCGCGCCGTTGTTCGTCGAGGTGGGGGCGGACGCCTGGGGCCACGGCCTCGCCGTCGTCGTGCCCGCGCTGGCCGGGCTCGGTGCCCAGGCCTTCGTGGTGGCGCGCGCCGACGAGGCGCGCGCGGTGCGCGCGCTCGCCCCCGAGCAGCTCGTCGTGACGACGCAGCACGCACCCGACGACGACTTCGCGTGGGCGGGCGAGGCGGACGCCGTGCCGATGGTCCGCTCGATCGACGAGTTCCGCCGCGCGGCCGAGGCCGGGGTTCAGGGCGTCGTGCTCGCCGAGGACACGGGCGAGGGCCTGCCCGGGCTGAGCGCCGAGGACCTGGCCGCTGTCATGGCAGAGGCCGACGCCCGCGGCATCCCCGCCATGCTCGACTCCGCCTTCCCCGTGGTCGGCGCCGAGCTGTTCGGGGTGAGCGAGTTCGGCGACGCCGCGCCCGAGTTCGAACCGGTGCTGCGGCTCTGGGCGCCGCTCGCGGCGCTCAAGCGCGTCGGTGCGGGGGAGGGCGTGAGCTACGGCTACACCTATCGCACCGCGGCCGAGACGACCCTCGCGCTCGTCACCCTCGGCTACGGCGACGGGGTCTCGCGTGTCGCCGGCAACGTCGTGCGCGCCTCGATCGACGGCGTCGCCCGCACGATCGCGGGCCGCGTCGCGATGGACGCCTTCATGCTCGACCTCGGCGACGAGGCCCCCGCGCTCGGCACGCCGGTGACGGTGCTCGGCGACGCCCGCCGCGGCGAGCCCACCGCCCACGAGCACGCCGAGGCGCTCGGCACGCACGGCGCCGAGATCACGACCCGCCTCACCGCCAGGCCGCGCCGAGCGGGGAAGGGGGGCCGCGCATGAGCGCACCGCTCGTCGAGGCCGTGATCGACCTCGCCGCCCTCGACGCGAACCTCGCCCATCTGCAGCACGCGGTCGCGCCCGCAGAGCTCATGGTCGTCGTCAAGGCCGACGCCTACGGCCACGGCCGCGTGCCTGTCGCCAGGCAGGCGGTGACGAGCGGCATCCGCTCGATCGGCGCGCTCGACCTCGACACCGCGCTCGAGCTGCGCGCGAGCGGCATCGGGGCCGAGGTGTCCGTGCTCGCGTGGCTCTACCCGCCCGGGCAGGACTTCACCGAGGCCATCGCGGCCGGCATCGACCTCGCGGTCTCGAGCCTCGGCGAGCTGCAGGCGATCGAGGATGCCGCGCGCCGCCTCGACGGAACGGCCGGCTTCGCCGCTCCGCGCCTGCACCTCAAGCTCGACACGGGTCTGCACCGCAACGGTGCGACAGCCGCGGAATGGCCCGCGCTCGTCGCCGCCGCGGTGGCGGCCGAAGGCGCCGGGCTCGTGCGCACGCACGCCGTGTGGAGCCACATCGCCGAGGCGTCGGACGACGAAGACACGCTGGCCCTCGAGCGCCTCCTCGCGGGCGTCGAGGTCGCGCGCGGGCTCGGCGCGACCGTCGCCGTGCGGCACCTCGCGGCGAGCTCGGCGGGGCTGCGCCGAGAGGATGTCCGCCTCGACCTGGTCCGCATGGGCGGCCACTGCTGGGGCATCCCCTCGTTCGACGGCGTCACGCCCGCCGACATCGGCCTCACCCCGGTCATGACGCTGCGCGCGCGCCTGATCGGCACGCGACCCGGGCCCGACGGCACGACGCTCGGCTTCGTGAGCGCGGGCTACGGCGACGGCGTGCCGCGCAACACGGCCGGCACGTGCACGGTCGCGATCCGCGGAGCGCAGCACCCGGTCCTCGCGGTCGAGCGCGACCACCTCGTCATCGCGCTCGCCTCGGCGGCCCGCGTCGGCGAGGTCGCCGTGCTGTTCGGCACGGGGGCGGAGGGCGAGCAGACGGTGCGCCAGTGGGGCGACCTCTCGGGCACGCTCGGCGACGAGATCACGACCCGCATCGCGGCGCGCGTGCCGCGCCGCTACGTCGCCGCTCAGTGATGGTGCTCGTGGCGGCCGAGGGACTCCACGGGCGTCGCACCGGGGCGCGTCCACTGGGGCGCGGGGCGGCTGCGGTCCCAGTCGGTGTTGCCTGAGGCATCCCGCCGCCAATACCAGCACGGGCCTTCACCCTCGGGCCAGCCGTCCGGGTTGTCCTGCCACGCCTCACCGCGCCCGTACGGCGTCATGTCGAGCAGCGCGAAGGACGGCCCCGCCATCTCGGTGCCTCTGCCGGTCACGTCGTAGGTGAGGTAGGTGCGGTCGCCGTCGCGCAGATAGCACGTGAGGTGGCCCATGGGCCCGCCGATCGGCTCGTCGAGGCCGCGCACCGAATACCAGGGCTGCGTGTAGCCCATGAAAGCGAGGTACGGCTCGACCTCGTCCCACGGCCCTTCGGTGAGGATCGCGAACGAGACGCCGCGGGCGTTCAGGTACACCGCGTCCTTGAGCTGCCACGCGGTCACCGTGCAGCCCTCGCACTGTCCCTGATGCGGTGCGCCGTCGTGCCACATGTGCTTGTAGACCAGCAGCTCGTTCCGCCCTTGGAAGAGCGAGAGGAACGGGACGGGGCCATCGGGCCCGACGACCTCGGTCGTGCCGTCGAACTCCACCATCGGCATCCGCCGCCGCGCCGCCGCGATCGCATCGCCCTCGTGCGTGTGCGCCTTCTCGCGCGCAAGCAGCTCGGCACGGGCCGCCTGCCAGGTGGCGAGGTCGACGACGGGCGGCTGCCCGCCTCGGGTCGGGGTCTGCTCATCCGTCATCGTCATGGCGTCCTCCTCGGGGTGCATCTGCGCCGCATCGTACGGCGCGGGCGCCGCGGCCGCACCGCTCACCCCATGGTCGGAGACGCCACATCCATTTCGACGTCCGGCAGAACGGATGCCGGACACGACGAAGGGCCGAGCGGAAACCGCCCGGCCCTTCGTGTCGTCTGCGAGCTACGCGCGCGTGTCCTCGAGGAGACGCGCGGACTCGTCGTGCCAGTCCTCGGCGATCGCCGACAGCTTCGCCTGGTGCTTCTTCGCGTGGTGCGCGCAGAACAGCAGCTGCGTGCCGTTCACGGTCACGCTCACGTACGCCTGGGCGCCGCACGCGTCGCAGCGGTCGGCTGCCGTCAGTTGCGGCTCAGCGCGGAGGTCGTCGGTCTGGATGTTTTCGAGCGACATTGAGATGTACCTCCTACGTATCGAACCGCTTCTCGTTGAACCAGTAGAGCACGTCCGCCTGGCAAATCCTGCTTTGCCGCCGTGTATTTCGCTCGCGGCGTAGCCGAGGCGGCCAGGGTGTCGTCAGGCTTCGGTGCCCCGTGGTTCGTAGGGTGGAACACGTGGCATCGTCGGATTATTCTGCACGGCACCTCTCGGTCCTCGAGGGGCTCGAAGCCGTGCGTAAGCGCCCTGGAATGTACATCGGCTCGACCGACGAGCGCGGCCTCATGCACTGCCTGTGGGAGATCATCGACAACTCCGTCGACGAGGCGCTCGCGGGCCACGGCGACAACATCGAGGTCGTGCTGCACCCCGACGACAGCGTCGAGGTGCGCGACCACGCGCGCGGCATCCCCGTCGACATCGAGCCCAAGACGGGCCTGTCGGGCGTCGAGGTCGTGTTCACCAAGCTGCACGCGGGCGGCAAGTTCGGCGGCGGGTCGTATGCCGCGTCCGGCGGTCTGCACGGCGTCGGGGCCTCCGTCGTCAACGCGCTCTCGGAGCGCCTCGACGTCGAGGTCGACCGCGACGGCAAGACCTGGGCCATGAGCTTCCACCGCGGCGAGCCGGGCGTCTTCGACGACGGGGGAAAGGCGCCCCGGCCGGACGCCCCGTTCACCCCGTTCGTCGCCGGCAGCGAGCTGCGCGTGGTCGGAAAGGTCGCAAAGGCGAAGACGGGCACCCGCATCCGCTACTGGGCCGACCGGCAGATCTTCGGTCGCGACGCCTCGTTCCAGCCCGACGGCCTCGTCGCCCGCGCACGCCAGACGGCCTTCCTCGTGCCGGGCCTGCGCATCACGATCGACGACGAGCGCACGGCCGAGGGCGAACGCGCCGAATTCCATTTCGACGGCGGCATCTCGCAGTTCGCCGACTTCCTCGCCCCCGACGGCGCCGTCACCGAGACGTGGCGCATCACGGGCGAGGGGCGGTTCACCGAGACCGTTCCCGTGCTCAGCGAGAGCGGCAACATGGTGCCGACCGAGGTCGAGCGCACGTGCGAGGTCGACATCGCCATGCGCTGGGGAACCGGCTACGAGACGGTCATGAAGAGCTTCGTGAACATCATCGCGACGCCCAAGGGCGGCAGCCATCAGACCGGTTTCGAGCAGGGGCTGATGAAGTTCTTCCGCACCCAGTTCGAGCAGAACGCCCGCCGGCTCAAGATCGCCGCGACCGAGAAGCTCGAGAAGGACGACCTGCTCGCCGGCCTCACCGCCGTGCTCACCGTGCGCCTGCCCGAACCGCAGTTCGAGGGCCAGACGAAGGAGGTGCTCGGCACGCCGGCGGTGCGCAACATCGTGGCCGGCGTGCTCGCGAAGGGCCTCGGCGAGCGGTTCTCGTCCACCAAGCGGGACGACAAAGCCCAGGCATCCCTGCTGCTCGACAAGCTCGTCGCCGAGATGAAGTCGCGCATCTCCGCGCGCGCCCACAAGGAGACGCAGCGCAGGAAGAACGCGCTCGAGACCTCGTCGCTGCCGGCGAAGCTCGTCGACTGCCGCTCGACGAACGTCGAGCACACCGAGCTGTTCATCGTCGAGGGCGACTCGGCTCTCGGCACCGCGCGTCGCGCACGCGACAGCGAGCACCAGGCGCTGCTGCCCATCCGCGGCAAGATCCTCAACGTGCAGAAGGCCTCGGTCAGCGACATGCTGTCGAACGCCGAGTGCGCGGCGATCATCCAGGTGATCGGCGCGGGGTCCGGCAGGACGTTCGACCTGGATGCCGCGCGCTACGGCAAGGTCATCATCATGTCCGACGCCGATGTCGACGGCGCCCACATCCGCACGCTGCTGCTGACGCTGTTCTTCCGCTACATGCGCCCCATGGTCGAGGAAGGGCGCGTGTTCGCCGCCGTGCCCCCGCTGCACCGGGTGCAGACCGTGGGCCGCGGCTCGCGGGCATCCGAGACCATCTACACCTACTCGCAGGCCGAGCTGAACGCCGTCCTCGCCGACCTCAAGAAGCGCAACATCGGCTGGAAGGACCCGATCCAGCGCTACAAGGGCCTCGGCGAGATGGATGCCGACCAGCTGGCCACGACGACGATGGACCGCGCGCACCGCATGCTGCGCCGCGTCCGCGTCTCGGACGCCGAGCAGGCGACCCGGGTCTTCGAGATGCTCATGGGCAACGAGGTCGCGCCGCGCAAGGAGTTCATCATCGACAACTCCGAGACGCTGTCGCGCGACCGCATCGACGCGTAGTCGGGCACATTTCCCACTGTGGGGCATACCGGATGCCAGCATCCGATATGCCCCACAGTTGATTCTGTGCCCGTGGCGGGTGACTAGCCCAGGTCGCCCACGTGGTTGATGGAGCCGGCCGGCACGCCCGGCACCTGGTCGGGCGCGTAGATCTTCGCGTCACCCGGGTACGGCGCGGTCCAGCCGTGCGTCTGGTACCAGGTCCACCGGTTCATCAGAGCCGGGTCCGAGAAGTCCTGGATCGCATTCTTCGTGCCGTCACCGGTGAGGTGCTGCGACTGCGACCAAGTCGCCCACTTCTGAGCGACGGCCTGCTCGGATGCCGGCACCGCGACGGCCTTCTGAGCTGCCGCGTTCACCGCCGCCGCGGCCGCGCCGGTCTGGCCGAGCGTGTCGAGGCCGCAGGCGGGCGCCGTTGCGACACCCTCCGTCAGCGGAACCTGGTTCGGCACCGCCGTGAAGGTCGAGAAGTTCGGCTTGTTCGTGAACGCGTCGGTCATCGGGGTGGCGGCGGCCAGCTTCTGGTTCAGCGGCTGGGCACCCAGGATCTGCTCGATGGTGCGGACCATGTTGATCTGCGAGTAGAACGTGCTCACGGTCTTGCCGTGCACCGAATACGGGCTGATCACCTGGACCGGGGCGCGGTGGCCGTCGACGTGGTCGGCGCCGTCCTGGCTGTCGTCCTCGACCACGAAGATCGCGGAGTCCTTCCAGTACTTGCTGTGCGAGATCTCGTCGACGATCTGGCCGACGGCGAGGTCGCCGTCGGCGACCTGCGCCTCGGGGTCGGCCGTGCCGCCGGTGTGGTCGCTCGACAGCCAGATCATGTTGAAGTTGGCCGGGCCGTTCTTCTCGAAGTCCTGCTTCCAGGTCTGCACCCGGTAGATGTCGGGGATCGAGGTGTCGAACGGGGCGGCGGCCGGGTCGGTGATCGCGTTCAGCGACGGGATCGCCGAGCTCGCGTGCAGCGCGATCGACGGGTCGTTGATCTGCGCCGCGCTGCCGCTCTTGGCCGCGCAGTAGTACTGCTGCCAGGTCGCGCCGGCCGGCTTGCCCTCGCCGTACTCGAACTCGCCGTAGTTCTTCGCGGTCTTGCCCGCATCCTCGACGTCCGTCCAGAGGAAGCCGGTGCTCTGGTGGCCGAGGACGTCCTCCTCGGTGTCGTACGAGCGGGTGTACTCGCCGGCGCTGGTCTCGCTGTAGGCCGGGTCGTCGCCCTGCATCAGCCAGTTGTGGCCCTCGGCCGAGTTCGTGCCGATGTCATAGGTGTTGTCGTACAACCCGAATTGCGTGGCGAGGGCGTGTTGGTTCGGCGTGACCTTCGCGCCGAACTGCGCGAGTGCGGCATCCCCGTTGCCCTGCGCCACGTCGCCGTACACCTGGTCGTAGGTGCGGTTCTCCTTGACGAGCATGAAGACGTGCTTGATCGTCGACGGGTCGCCGATGCGGGCGGGGATGGCGACGGGCGCCACCTTGGACGCGGAATTGCCGCTCGCCTCCTTCACATCGGTGTTGGTCCAGCCGTTCTGTGCGAAGACCGTCGCGGTGTACTTCGCGATCTGCTTGTCGGCGGGCAGCGTGAACTTGGTCAGCGAGCCGGTCGTGGAGTGCGTGCCGTGCCCCGTCGCCGGCGTGGTGCCCTGGCCCTTGTTGAAGGTCAGGGCCGGACCGAGCGCGTCGACGCCGCGGGTGTTCGTGACGACGATCTGGCCGTTCACGGCCGCAACCGCGTCGGGGAAGTAGTCGGTCGGCAGCAGGCCGATGTAGCTGGCCGGGTCCTTGGGCTCGGCACGGTTGACCGTGTAGACCGCCAGCGCGTTCGCGCGGCCGAGCGTCACGAGCAGGTGATCGCCCTGCATGGCGATGCCGGTGGGCTCGTAGCCGGTCTTCGACCCCGACCAGGGCTGGGTGGCGATCGTCTGCACGACCTGGTTCGTCCGCGTGTCGATCACCGAGACCGTGTCGCTGTTCGTGTTCGCCACGTACAGCGTGGCGCCGTCGACATACATCGCGGTCGGGTGCAGCTGGACCGCGATCGAGGCGACGGATGCCTGGGCATCCGCCGTGTCGATGACGCTCACGGTGCCCGTCGTCGACGTGCCGAGATAGGGGTTGGCGGGCACCTGGGTGCCGTACGAGCCCATCGTGGTCTCGCCGGGGTTCGCGAAGCGGCCGCCCTCGTCGCTCACGTAGAGCTTGGTGCCGACGAACTTCAGCTCGCGCGGGGCGATGCCGACGTTCCAGGTGTCGGTGATCGCGCCGGTCGCCGGGTCGATCGCGACGACGGTGTTCTGGCCGTTGACGGCCGCGTACAGCGTCGAGCCGTCGGGGGAGAAGACCGACTGCGCCGTCAGCGCCTCCTTGCCGTCCGCGGTCGTCGCGATGGCGATCTTGACGGGGGCGCCGAGGGTGCCGTCCGCGTTCACGGGGAACCGCGTGAGGCCCGTGGCCTGCGGCAGGTAGAGGTACTTGCCGTCGGGCGAGTAGGTCGGGCCCTCCTGGCCGACCGTGCCGTCGGCCAGGTTCTCGTTCGCGGTGGCTGCGCTGCCGACGGTCCAGAGGAGCTTGTAGCTCTTGAGGTCGAAGACCTGCAGGGCGACCGACTTGTCCGTGCTGGTCGCCGCGAGGAAGCGGCCGTCCGGGCTCACGGTCGAGCCCATGAACTTGCCGGTCTGCGTCACCAGGCGCGTGCCGATGGGCTTGATCACCTGGTTGTCGGAGACCTGCTGGCCGTCGGCGTACACGCCGCCGACCTGGTGATGGTTGAACGCGATGGTCGATGCCGTCGCGACGCCGCCGCCGACGAGCGCAAGGGCGCAGCCCGCGACGAGGGCCGTGAGCGGGATGCGGCCGCCCGCGCGCTTCGAGAGTCGACTCAACGCGCCGAGGGCACGCTGACGGGGTTCACTCATGACTGTTCTGCCTCCAGAGGACATGGCTGATCATGCGGCGCCGCCGTCAGGCGCACCGCTGTGCGGGGGTCGCGACGCAAGGTGCGTGAGGGTGTCGCGACCCGCATTCGAGGTACACCCAAACTGTGGCGAGGATGAGGAAAGGCCGTCAATCCAATAAACGGTGAACGAGCCCGTAACCCCACGTCCACCTCGCGCGGCTACAACCTCCCCTGAACGGGTCACATGGATTCGCTGTGATCCCGCCCCCGCGATCGAGAGGACTTCCCACATGCCCGACGGCCCCGTGCTCGAGACGCGCGGACTGCGCAAGCGCTTCGGCGACCTGGTCGCGGTCGACGGAATCGACCTGCAGATCGCCCCTGGCTCCGTGCACGGCCTGCTGGGGCGCAACGGCGCAGGCAAGACGACGTTCATGCGGATGGTGCTGGGGCTGCTGGCCCCGGATGCAGGGGCCGTCGAGGTGCTCGGGCGACCTGCCGCCCCCGGGGACGTCGAGGCTCGCCGCGCCGTGTCGGGCTTCGTCGAAGAGCCCCGGTTCTATCCCTACCTGTCGGCGCGACGCAATCTCGAGCTGCTGAGCCGCCTCGACGGCTCCGCGGTCGGGGCGACGCCCGACGAGGCCCTCGAGCTCGTCGACCTCGCCGCGCGGGCGAGGGACAAGGTCGGCAACTTCTCCACGGGAATGCGACAGCGGCTCGGCATCGCCGCCGCGCTGCTGCGCTCGGCTCGGCTCGTCCTCCTCGACGAGCCGACCATCGGGCTCGACCCGGCCAACGCGCGTGCGGTGCGCGACCTCGTCCGTGAGCTGGCGGGGCGCGGCATCGCGCTGCTGCTGAGCAGCCACAACATGCCGGAGGTCGCCGAGGTGTGCGACCGGCTCACGATCGTCCACCGGGGTCGGGCCGTGTGGGAAGGCGACCAGGCCGCGCTGCATGCGGCCGCCCCGGACCCCGCGTACCTGGTCTGGACGAGTGACGACGAACGGGCATCCCGCCTCGCAGCCGAACACGGCCTCGCCGTCACCGCTCCCGTGCGGTCGGCGGCCCGCGTCGTCACGATCCAAGGCGACGATGCGGCACGGGATGCCTTCGTCCTGGAGCTTGCGCGCTCCGGTGTCGCGGTGCGCCGCCTCGAGCCGGACGTCTCGCCGCTCGAGGCCTTGTTCACCTCGCTGACCGGCGCCCCCGCGGGCGACGCCGCAGACGCCCCCGCCGCCGAGGACGCGGACGACGCCGAAGACCTGGAGCAGGAGGACGCAGCATGAGCACCGTCGACGAAGCCCCGGCCATGACCACGACGACCCAGCGGGCACGCGGGAACCAGGTGTCGGCCGGCCCCGGCCTCGGCGCCGCCGTGCGCGTCGAGCTCGCCAAGCTGTCCGCACAGCTGCCGCTGCGCGTGCTGCTCGCGCTGTGCGTGGTGGTCCCCGTCGTGTTCGCGGCGGGCATGCGGGTGTCCAGCTTCCGGCCGAGCGACACGCTGTTCGGCCGCTGGGCCGGCACCTCCGGCTTCGCGACCTCCCTCTTCGTGCTGGATTGGACCGCAGCCTGGGGCGTGGCCGTCGGCGCGGGGCTCCTCGCGGGCGACATCTTCGCCGGTGAGGACCGTCTCGGCACGTGGAAGACGCTGCTGACCCGCTCGGCATCGCGCGCCCAGCTGTTCTGGGGCAAGGCCATCGCGGCGACGATCGGCGTCTGGCTGTGCTGGGTCGTCATCGGCGTCGCGAGCATCGCCGCCGGCCTCGTCGTCATCGGCCGCGCGCCACTGATCGGGCTGTCCGGCCAGCTCCTCGCGCCCGGGCACGCCCTCGGCCTGCTGGCCGCCGCGTGGGCCATCGGGCTGCTGCCGGCCACCGCGTTCGCCGCGCTCGGCGTGCTGTTCTCCGTCGCGAGCCGCAGCAGCATCATCGGCGTCCTCGGCCCGCTGCTCGTCGCGATCCTCTCGCAGGGGCTCGAGACCGTCGCATCGGGCAGCATCGTGCGCCGCGTCCTGCTGTTCACGCCCTTCGACGCGTATCACGCGCTGTTCACGAGCCCGATCGGAACCGGGGCCATCGTCCAGGCCGTGGTCACGAGCGTCTTGTACACGGCCGTGTTCGGCGCCGCCTCCTGGTGGCTGCTGCGCCGTCGCGAGTTCGCGGGGGCCGACGCCGTCCCGGCATCCCGCCGCCGCACCGTCGTGCAGATCGGCGCCACGGTCATCGTCATCGGCGCCGTGCTGGCCGGCGTGGGCCGGCTCGGGCCCACCGCGCTGACGGCCGACCGACTCAGCGCCTCGGTGACGACGACCTTCGCGAACCTGGTCGCCGTGAACTACCTGTGGCACAACGACGGGAAGGCCGCCGACACCACGGTGCCGTGGCACAGCGTGTGCGCCCGCGGCGTCATCACGCCCAGCACCGACGTCGGCTCCGGCGCCGGCGAGGACTGGTCCTGCCTCATCACCGACACCCGCGCGAGCGACGGCATCAGCGCCATCCAGGTCGAGGTCGCGCTGCGCGCGAACGGCTGCTACGAGGTCCAGTCGCCGGCCGCCGCCGTCGGCCCGCTGCAGGGCACCTCGGTCTCGGGCCGGAGTTACCTCAACCCGCTGTTCGCCTTCGACGGCTGCCTCGGGACGCCCTGACCCCCGGTCGGGCACATTTTCTGTTGTGGGGCATATGGGATGCAGGCATCCGATATGCCCCACAACAGAAAATGTGCCCGCCCGGATCAGAACAGCGTGTCAGCGCCCTCGTCGGTGAGATCCGGGGATGCCGCAGCCAAGGTGGCCGCGAGCGGCAGCTTCTCGGCGCCGACGGCCGAGCCGACCGACGCGACGACGTTGTCGAGCGGCTGACCGCTCGCATCGCGCTTGGCGAGCGCCTCGGGCAGCGCGCGGGCGGTGCCGTCGGCCGCCGCGGCACGCGCCGGGTTCGGGCCGGCCCAGGCGAGCGACAGCATCCCCTCGCCCTTGAGGAACGCGTGCGCGCGCACCCCGCCGGTCGCGCGCCCCTTGCCCGGGAACTCGGCGAACGACGACACCTTGCCGCGACCGGGGTCCGTGCCCGGCAGGGTCGCGAGCGGCACCGAGACGGTCACGACGACGTTGTCGTCGGCGGGGTCGACGACGTAGAAACCGATGACCCGGGCATCCGCCCCCAGGTTGATGCCGGCCATGCCGCCGGCCGGGGCACCCTGCGGGCGCACCGCGGCCGCCGAGAAGTGCAGCAGCTGCGCGTCGGACGCGGCGAACACGAGCTCGCGGTCGTCCGCGGCGTGCGCCACGCCGACGACCTCGTCGCCGGGCTTGAGCGCGACGACGTCGAAGTCGGGCCGGTTCGGCCAGCCGCCCATCGCGACGCGCTTCACGATGCCCTGTGCGGTGCCGAGTGCGATCGGCGCGGCGTCGACCGCGAGCGAGACGACGCCGAGCACGCGTTCGCCCTTGCCGAGGCCGCCGAGGTACTCGGCGATGCGGGCGCCCGCCGCGAGGTGGATCGAGTTCGCGGGGACCGCCGGCAGGTCGATGGGGGAGAAGCGGATCAGCCGCCCCCGGTTCGTCACGGCGCCGATCTCGGCGCGACTCGTCGTGAGCAGCGCCGACATGACCGCGTCGTGCTTGGAACGGCGCGCCGCGACGGCAGGCGCCTCGGCGCCCGCCGGCAGGTCGACGCGCACGGCGCGGCCCGTGGTCGACAGGTAGACCACGGTCGGGACATCCGCGATCTCGAGGGATGCCGCAGCCGACGCGGCCTTCCGCGACCCCGTCGTCGCGATCGAGGGGCGCGCCTCGGTGAGCAGGGTGCGCCGCGGTGTGCCGAAGCGCTCGGCCATCTCGTCCAGCTCGGTCGCGACGACCTCGCGCACGCGCGCGGGCGAGGCCAGGATCTCCTGCAGCTCGGCGATCGCCGCCTCGAGCTCGGCCTTCTCGGTCTCGAGCTCGATCCGGCTGAACTTCGTCAGGCGACGCAGGCGCAGCTCGAGGATGTACTCGGCCTGCACCTGCGACAGGTCGAACACCTGCTGCAGGCGGCCGGACGCCTCGGCCGAGTCGTCCGAGGTGCGAATCACCTGGATGACCTCGTCGATGTCGAGGATCGCGATGAGCAGGCCCTCGACGAGGTGCAGGCGCTCCTGCCGCCGCGCGAGGCGGAACCGGGAGCGGCGCGTGACGACCTCGATGCGGTGGTCGACGTAGACCCGCAGCAGGTCGCGCAGGCCCAGGGTCTGCGGGCCGCCGTCGACGAGCGCGACGTTGTTGATCGAGAAGCCGTCTTCGAGCGGAGTGTGCTTGTAGAGCTGCTCGAGCACGGCATCGGGGTTGAACCCCGTCTTGATGCCGATGACGAGGCGCATGCCGTGCTGGCGGTCGGAGAGGTCGGCGACGTCGGAGATGCCCTGCAGCTTCTTCGCGTTCACCCCGTCCTTGATCTTCTCGATGACCTTCTCGGGGCCGACGAGATAGGGCAGCTCGGTGATGACGAGGCCGGTCTTGCGCGCGGTGAGCTGCTCGGTGCGCACCTTGGCGCGCGTGCGGAAGGTGCCGCGGCCGGTCTCGTAGGCCTCGCGGATGCCGGCGAGCCCCACAATCGTGCCGCCGCACGGCAGGTCGGGGCCGGGCACATACGCCATCAAATCGTCGAGCGAGGCATCCGGGTTCTCCAGCAGGTGCTTCGCCGCGCCGACGACCTCGATCAGGTTGTGCGGCGCCATGTTGGTCGCCATGCCGACGGCGATGCCGCTCGCGCCGTTCACGAGCAGGTTGGGGATCGCCGCGGGCAGCACGACGGGCTCCTGCTGCTGCGCGTCGTAGTTGGGCTGGAAGTCGACGGTGTCCTCGTCGATGTCCGCCGCCATCTCGAGCGCCACCGCGGCGAGCCGTGCCTCGGTGTAGCGCGCGGCCGCCGGCCCGTCGTCGAGCGAGCCGAAGTTGCCGTGGCCGTCGATGAGCGGCACGCGCAGGGTGAAGTCCTGCGCCATGCGCACGAGCGCGTCGTAGATCGCGCCGTCGCCGTGCGGGTGCAGCTTGCCCATGACCTCGCCGGTCACGCGGGCCGACTTGACGTGGCCGCGATCGGGGCGCAGCCCCATCTCGCTCATCATGTAGAGGATGCGACGCTGCACGGGCTTGAGGCCGTCGCGGGCGTCGGGCAGCGCACGCGCATAGATGACCGAGTAGGCGTACTCCAGATACGAACCCTGCATCTCGGTCGAGACGTCGACGTCTTCGATGCGTTCCACGATCTCGGCCGGGGGAGTGCGATCTGCTGGGCTCATCAATTCCTCTGCGCTGCTCGGCCCGGCGGCCGGAGCGTCGGACGTCTCTGGCACACTGGGCGCATGGCGATGCTACCGAACGGATATTCGCAACCCGTGAGCCTCGCCGCCGTGCTGAGCAGTTCGTTCGCGGCGCTCGAACGCGGCACTCCGCAGCTGCAGATCCCCGCGGTCGACGGGGCCGTCGTCGTGCTCGCCGACGGGCTCGGGGCGATCCCGCTCAAGGCCCGCGCGGGGCATGCCCGCACCCTCGCGTCGCGCCTCAACAAGGGCACGACGATCGAGAGCGGCTTCCCCACCACGACCGCCGCCGCGCTCGCGACGCTCTGCACCGGCGCCTATCCGGGCCAGCACGGCATCACGGCCTACGAGGCGGTCGACCCCGAGGCCGACGCGGTGTTCAACCAGCTGAACGGGTGGAAGGCCGGCCCCGACCCGCTCACCTGGCAACGGCAGCAGACCCTGTTCGAGCGGCACGCCGCGTCCGGCATCCGCTCGTACCTCGTCGGCCACCCGCGCTACGCGGACACCCAGCTCACGCGCGCGGTGCACCGCGGGGCCGAATACACGCCCGCGAAGTCGATCGCCGACCGCATGGATGCCGCGCTCGCGCTGCTGCGCGGCGGCCGCGCCCTCGTCTTCGTCTACGTCCCCGAGCTCGACATGGCGGCGCACCAGCACGGCTGGCAGTCGCCGCAGTGGACGAACGCGCTCGAAGAGCTCGACGCCGGCATGGCGCGGCTCGAGCGCGGGCTCGCGACGGGCCAGGGCGCCTTCCTCACGGCCGATCACGGCATGGTCGACATCGCGCCGAAGGGCAAGCTGTTCTTCGGCGAGGAACCGGAGCTCGTCGCGGGCGTGCGGCACGTCGCGGGCGACTACCGCTGCCTGCAGCTGCACCTCGAGCCGGGCTCGACGGCCGGCGACCTCGAGCGGCTCGCGCACACGTGGCACGAAGCCGAGGACGACCGGGCCTGGGTCGCCACGCGCGACGAAGCGATCGCCGCGGGCTGGTTCGGGCCCGACGGCGTCGACGACGAAGTGCGGCCGCGCATCGGCGAACTGCTCGTGGCCGCGCGCTCGAACGTCGTGTTCTACGACACGCGCTCGACGAACGAGCGCACCTGGGCCATGGTCGGCCAGCACGGCTCGTTCAGCCCCGATGAGGTGAAGGTGCCGCTCATCGGCTTCGGCGCCTTCGCGCAGTAGCCCTACGCCGAGGTGTCGTCGTCCCCGCGGGCGCCGAACACGATCTCGTCCCAGCTCGGCATCGAGGCGCGGCCGCGCTTCGACGAACCGCGCGTGCCGAGCGAGCCCGTGTCGCGCGAGACCGGGCCGCTCGCGTTCACCGCGACGGGCGTCGGGCCGCTCACGACGGGCAGATCGCTCGCCGTGTCGGACGTGGTGGGCTCGCGCGGCGCCTCGGGCTCGAAGTCGAGCTCGAGCGGCTGCGAGTCGCGCAGGTTCAGGCTGGCCGCCTCGCGCTCGCCGCGGCGGCGACGCAGCGCCTCCAGCAGGTCGGCGGTGTTCTGGACGTCCTTCGGCTCGTCGTCCGCCGCACGCTTGATCGCGCCGAACGGGACGGGTGCGGTCGGCTGCGCCGCGGCGGGGGCCGGGGATGCCTGCGGCACCGGCTCGGCGCGACGCGGCTCCACGAAGTCGAAGACGCCCGAGTCGAAGCGCGCCTCGTCGGGTGCGAGCGGCGCGACGGCGCGCAGGCGGGGGATCAGCCCGGTCGCCGGCAGCTCGCCCTGCTGCGAGAGCGTGCTCGCCTCGGCGTTGGCCGGCGCGAGGTGCGCCTTGCGGGGCTCGTAGTTCCAGCGGGCGTCGTGGTCGATCTCGTCGGTGGTGAAGGACAGCTTCACGATCCAGCCGCCCTCGTCGTCGCGCCAGCTGGCCCAGCGCTCGCTCGAGGCGCCGAGGGCGGCGAGGCGCTCGCGGATCGCGGCGCCGAAGGTCGCGTTCTCGCCCAGCAGGTCGACGTCGGCCGGCATCCGCACGGCGACGGCCAGCGCCTGCGCGACGATGTGCTCGCGTTCGGCGATGATCGGGCCCTCGAAGCGCTGCACGTATTCGAGCGAGGCGCCCGTGAGCTCGGCGACGTCCTCGGCGGAGAGGCCGCCGCGGATGTGCGCCTGGATCTCGCGCGGGGAGATGCGTGCACCGGATTCGGCCTGCTCGACCTTGAGCCGGCGCAGCTTGGTGAGCGCGACCTCGTCGATGGCGATGCGGTAACGATCGCCCGCGTCGCTCGCGGCGAGAAGGGCGCCGTCCTCGACTCCGATGACCTTCAAATCCTGCATGGTGATCTTCGCCTTCGCTTGCGGTCCTGGAACCCCGCCAGAATGCCACGGAAGGCGGCTCCCGCCCGGGAATAGCGCGGGCGTGCCGCGAGTTTCCCGAACTGCACGGCGCACCCAGGAAATCGAATTGATTTAGCCGGGGGCGTGATGCATACTGTCGCCGCCGATTCATGCTGATCGGCAGGTATTTTCAGAAGTGGATGGGTATGGCAACCGATTACGACGCGCCGAGGAAGAACGACGACGAATCAGAATCAATCGAGGCGCTGAAGGAGCGGGTGCCGGACAAGTCCGCCGCCATCATCGACGAGGACCCGGACAACCCGGGCTCGTTCGAGCTGCAGGGCGCCGACCTCTCCGACCTCGATCTCGACGTCGTGGTCCTGCCGCCGCAGGCTGACGAGTTCACCTGCGTCAGCTGCTTCCTCGTGAAGCACCGCTCGCAGCTCGACCACGAGACCAAGCTCGGTCCGATCTGCATGGAATGCGCGGCCTAGCGACGCACCTCGACGAAAAAGCCCCCGGCTCGCACCGGGGGCTTTTCTCGATCTCGATGACCAGATGTCAGGCGGCGGGCTGCTCCGCCGCACCGTTCAGCGCGGCCGCGAGCTCGTGGGGGCGGCGCGTCGAGACGACCCAGTAGGGCACCGGGTCCGCGGCATCCAGGATCGGCACCTTCACGACCGGCAGCGAGCCGCGCAGCAGCAGCCACGCGCGCGCGTCGAGGTGCTGTCCGCGCTCGAGCGCCGCCTCGCTGCCCGTGAACGCCTGCGCCCGCCCGATGAACTCGCGCTCCACATTGGCCCGGCCCGCGCGGAACTCCTCCGCCGTGACCACGAGCACGGGGGAGAACCCGACCAGCAGTGCGACGATGACGGCGTACAGCACGATCGCGAGGATCACCCCGACCGTCGAGTTGATCGGCCAGAACACGGCCAGCGTGGCGGGGATGATCAGTGCGGTCGCCACGAAGAGCCAGGGCGCGGCATACAGCCGCTCGCGGAACAGGGTCATGCGAACACGGTAGCCTCACACCCGTGATCGAAACCGTGGACGTGCCCATCGTCGCGCCCGCCGCCCCCGTCTACGCGCACCCCGGCGACGCCGGGGCCGACCTCACCGCGACCGAGGCGCTCCGCCTCGCGCCGGGCGAGCGCGCGACCGTCGGCACGGGCGTCGCGATCGCGCTGCCCGACGGCTATGCCGGCTTCGTCGTGCCGCGCAGCGGCCTCGCGATGCGCCACGGCATCACGGTCGTGAACGCACCGGGCACCGTCGACGCGGGCTACCGGGGGGAGCTGCGGGTCACACTGCTGAACACCGATCAGTCCGAGCCCTACGACATCGCGGTCGGCGACCGCATCGCCCAGCTCGTCATCGTCCCGATCGCCCGCGCCGTCTTCGTCCCCGTCGACGAGCTGCCCGACAGCGTGCGCGGCACCGGCGGCTTCGGCTCGACCGGCTACCGCGATCAGGACAAGCCCGCGGGTGCGGCCGTGCGCAGCACGGGCTCGGAGGACGCACCCGAACCCACAACCCGAGGAGAACGCGCGTGAGCGACATCGAGCCCACCGAATCCGAGAAGTCGGCCCCCGAAGACCGCGAGACCGAAGGGCCCCTCGACGACGCAGAGGCGAACCCGGTCCGCCCCTACATCGACCTCGGCGGGGTGAAGATCCTGCCGCGCGAGGGCCTGCACCTGCGCCTCGAGATCGAGGAGGAGTCGCAGCGCGTCGTCGCCGTCGCCCTCGACTACGCGGGCTCGACCCTGCAGGTCCAGCCGTTCGCGGCACCCCGCTCGAGCGGCCTGTGGCACGAGATCCGCTCACAGATCGGCGAGCAGGTCGCGCTGCAGGGCGGCCGCTCGGAGGAGCGCGAGGGCCCGTTCGGCCCCGAGCTCGTCGCCCAGGTGCCCGTCGCCGGCGGCCAGCCGGGCGAGACGCGCATCGCGCGCTTCATCGGAGTCGACGGCCCGCGCTGGTTCCTGCGCGGAGTGATCTCGGGCGACGGGGCCGTGGCGCCCGAGGCGGCCGCACTCGTCGAGGACCTGTTCCGCAGCGTGGTCGTGGTGCGCGGTTCCGTGCCGATGCCGCCGCGCGACCTGATCCCCCTTCAGATGCCGGCGACCCCCGCCGCCCCCGGCGCGTGATGACCGATCGCGGGCACGATGAGGATGCCTCGGCCGAGGCATCCTCGAAGCCCGACCCCGCGCTGAGCGAGGCGCTCGGCGCCGCCGCCGCGAAGAACACCGGCCTCGGCGCCCTCGTCGCCGACCAGGCCCCGAGCGGCGACGCGCTGCTGCGCGCGGTCGGCGGCGTCCGCGGCCTCTGCGAGGCCGTGCTGCCGGGGCTCGCCTTCATCGTGCTCTACACGGCGCTCATGACGCCGTTGCCCGACGCCGCCGTGCCGGTCTCGCTCGGCGCCTCGGTGCTGATCGCGCTCGTGTTCACGCTCTGGCGCATCGCCAAGAAGGAGAACGCGACGCAGGCCGTCGCGGGCCTGATCGGCGTCGGCGCGAGCGCCATCCTCGCCATCGCGACCAATCGGCCGTCGAACAACTTCGCGCTCGGGCTCGGCATCGACCTGCTCTACGGCGTCGCCTTCCTGGTCTCGGTGCTCGTGCGCTGGCCGATCATCGGCATCGCGGTCGGCTACCTCTACGGCGAGGGCGTGAAGTGGCGGCAGTCGCGGCCCCACTACCGCGTCGCGGTCGTCGCGACCCTGCTGTGGACGGCGCTGTTCGCCGCGCGGCTCGTGGTGCAGGTGCCGCTCTTCCTCGCGAACAACACCGCCGCGCTCGCCATCGCGCACCTCGTCATGGGCGTGCCCCTCTATGTGCCGGTGCTCCTGGCCACCTGGCTGCTGGTGCGGGGCGCGTACCCCGCGGGCACGGGTGGCGCGGCATCCTCGGAAAGCTCGTCCGACCACTAGCGTCACTGCTAGAGTTATCTCGACGTCAAGATAAATCACTCGTTCGCCAAGGAGGCCGACACAGTGTCAGCAGTCAACAGCTTCGGCGCCAGATCAACCCTCTCGGTCGGCGGTGCCGACTACGAGATCTTCCGCGTCGACAGCGTCCCCGGTTACGAGAAGCTGCCGTTCAGCCTGAAGATCCTGCTCGAGAACCTGCTCCGCACCGAGGACGGCGCGAATGTCACGGCAGAGCAGATCACCGCCCTCGGCAGCTGGGTGCCCAGCGCCGAGCCCGACACCGAGATCCAGTTCACGCCGGCCCGCGTCGTGATGCAGGACTTCACCGGCGTGCCCTGCATCGTCGACCTCGCCACCATGCGCGAGGCGGTCGCGGCCCTCGGCGGCGACCCCAAGAAGATCAACCCGCTCGCCCCGGCAGAGATGGTCATCGACCACTCCGTCATCGCCGACCTGTTCGGTCGCGAGGACGCCTTCGAGCGCAACGTCGAGATCGAGTACGAGCGCAACGGCGAGCGCTACCAGTTCCTGCGCTGGGGCCAGACGGCCTTCGACGACTTCAAGGTCGTCCCGCCGGGCACCGGCATCGTGCACCAGGTCAACATCGAGTACCTGGCCCGGGTGACCTTCACCCGCACCGTCGGCGGCGCGCTGCAGGCCTACCCCGACACGCTCGTCGGCACCGACTCGCACACCACGATGGTCAACGGCCTCGGCGTGCTGGGCTGGGGCGTCGGCGGCATCGAGGCCGAGGCGGCCATGCTCGGCCAGCCCGTGTCGATGCTCATCCCCAAGGTCGTCGGCTTCAAGCTCACAGGCGCGATCCCGACCGGTGTGACCGCGACCGACGTCGTGCTCACCATCACCGACCTGCTGCGCAAGCACGGCGTCGTCGGCAAGTTCGTCGAGTTCTACGGCGAGGGCGTCAGCGCCGTGCCGCTCGCGAACCGCGCCACCATCGGCAACATGAGCCCCGAGTTCGGCTCGACCGCCGCGATCTTCCCGATCGACGACGTGACCCTCGACTACCTGCGCCTGACGGGCCGCGACGAGGCCCAGGTGGCGCTCGTCGAGCAGTACTCGAAGCAGCAGCACCTCTGGCACGACCCGTCGCAGGAGGCCGAGTACTCCGAGTACCTCGAGCTCGACCTGTCGACCGTCGTGCCGTCGATCGCCGGCCCGAAGCGCCCGCAGGACCGCATCGTCCTCTCCGACGCCAAGGCCCAGTTCGAGAAGGACCTGCTGAACTACGCCGACGCCGACGAGGACGCGCTCGACGAGGCCGGCCACGAGTCGTTCCCGGCATCCGACCCGGTCGCCGTGCACGACACCGACGGCACGCACCACATCAGCCACGCGCCGGTCAACGTGACCAAGCCCTCGCAGGTGACCCTCGCCGACGGCACGAGCTACACGCTCGACCACGGCGCGGTCACCATCGCGGCGATCACCTCGTGCACCAACACGTCGAACCCGTCGGTCATGCTGGCCGCCGGCCTGCTCGCGCGCAACGCGGCCAGGAAGGGCCTCAAGGCCAAGCCGTGGGTCAAGACCACGCTGGCCCCGGGCTCGCGCGTCGTCACCGAGTACTACGAGAAGGCCGGTCTCACCGGCGACCTCGAGGCCCTCGGCTTCTACACGGTCGGCTACGGCTGCACCACCTGCATCGGCAACTCGGGCCCGCTCATCGACGAGGTCTCGGCCGCCGTCAACGAGAACGACCTTGCCGTCACCGCGGTGCTCTCGGGCAACCGCAACTTCGAGGGCCGCATCAACCCCGATGTCAAGATGAACTACCTCGCCTCGCCGCCGCTCGTGGTCGCGTACGCGCTGGCCGGTTCGATGAACTTCGACTTCGAGAACGACGCGCTGGGTGAGGATGCCGCCGGCAACGCGGTCTTCCTGAAGGACATCTGGCCCTCCGCCGATGAGGTGCAGAAGACGATCGACGAGTCGATCAACAACGAGATGTTCACGCGCCAGTACGCCTCGGTGTTCGAGGGCGACGACCGCTGGAAGAACCTGCCCACCCCGACCGGCGACGTGTTCGAGTGGGACGGCGAGTCGACGTATGTCCGCAAGCCCCCGTACTTCGAGGGCATGACCCTCGAGACGAGCCCCGTCACGGACATCCACGGCGCCCGCGTGCTCGCGAAGCTCGGCGACTCGGTGACCACCGACCACATCAGCCCCGCGGGCTCGATCAAGAAGGACTCGCCGGCCGGCCAGTACCTGACCGAGCACGGCGTCGAGTTCGTCGACTTCAACTCGTACGGCTCGCGCCGCGGCAACCACGAGGTCATGATCCGCGGCACGTTCGCGAACATCCGCCTCAAGAACCAGCTGCTGGACGGCGTCGAGGGCGGCTACACGCGCGACTTCACCCAGTCGGACGCGCCGCAGTCGTTCATCTACGACGCGTCGGTCAACTACAAGGCCGCGGGCACCCCGCTCGTGATCTTCGGCGGCAAGGAGTACGGCTCGGGCTCGAGCCGCGACTGGGCCGCCAAGGGCACGAACCTGCTCGGTGTGAAGGCCGTCATCACCGAGAGCTTCGAGCGCATCCACCGCTCGAACCTCATCGGCATGGGCGTCGTCCCGCTGCAGTTCCCGGCGGGCGAGTCGGCCGACTCGCTCGGCCTCGACGGCACCGAGGTCGTCTCGATCACGGGCCTCGAGCAGCTCAACGAGGGCACGACGCCGAAGACGGTGCACGTCGTCGCCGAGCCGAGCGAGCACTCGGCCGAGGGCAAGCAGACGGTCGAGTTCGACGCGGTCGTCCGCATCGACACGCCCGGTGAGGCCGACTACTACCGCAACGGCGGCATCCTGCAGTACGTGCTGCGGAGCCTCGTCTAGGCACGACCCACGCCGGGGCATCCGATTCCTTTCGGATGCCCCGGCGTAGTCTTTTCCCTATGTCTCTGCTCGACCACATCCACGGCCCTCGCGACCTGGACGGCCTGAGTGACGAGCAGCTCGTCGGGCTCGCCGCTGAGATCCGCGAGTTCCTGATCGAGAACGTCTCGAAGACGGGCGGCCACCTCGGCCCCAACCTCGGCGTCGTCGAGCTGACGATCGCGATCCACCGCGTCTTCGAGTCCCCGCGGGACCCGATCGTCTTTGACACGGGGCACCAGGCCTACGTGCACAAGCTGCTGACCGGCCGGCAGGACTTCTCGAAGCTGCGCCAGCGCGGCGGGCTCGCGGGCTACCCGCAGCGCTCCGAGTCGCTGCACGACGTCGTCGAGTCGTCCCACGCCTCCAGCTCGCTCTCGTGGGCCGACGGCATCAGCCGCGCCTTCACCGTCACGGGCCAGACGGGCCGCCACGTCGTCGCCGTCGTCGGCGATGGGGCGCTCACGGGCGGCATGACGTGGGAGGCCCTCAACAACATCACCGACGACAACGACCGCAACCTCGTGATCGTCGTCAACGACAACGGTCGCTCCTACGCACCGACCATCGGCGGCATGGCGCGCTTCCTGAACGGGGTGCGCACGCAGAAGACCTACCGCGACCTGTACCTCAAGTCGCGCAACGCGGCCGACCGCTTCGGCGCCCCGTCGCAGGCCCTCTACCGCGGCGTCCGCGGCGCCCTGCACGGCTTCCTGGCCCGCGCCTCGAACAACGAGCAGCTGTACTCGAACCTCGACATCAAGTACGTCGGGCCGGTCAACGGCCATGACGTCGTCGCGATGGAAGAAGCGCTGCGCCAGGCGAAGAACTACGGCGCGCCGGTCATCGTGCACGCGATCACGCAGAAAGGCCGGGGCTACCAGCCCGCGCTCGACGACGAGGCCGACCAGTTCCACGCCGTGGGGCAGATCGACCCGTCGACGGGGGCGCCGGTGGCCGCGGCATCCAGCACCCCGTCCTGGCCGTCGGTCTTCGCCGACGAGCTGCTCGCGCTCGCCGACCGCAACCCGCGCATCGTCGGCATCACCGCCGCCATGGAGCGCTCGGTCGGCCTGCACAAGCTCGCCGCGAAGTACCCGTCGCGCGTGCACGACGTCGGCATCGCCGAACAGCACGCGGTGACCTCGGCCGCGGGTCTCGCCTTCGGCGGCCTGCACCCCGTCGTCGCCCTGTACGCGACGTTCATGAACCGGGCCTTCGATCAGACGCTGATGGATGTCGCACTGCACCGCGCCGGCGTGACCTTCGTGCTGCCGAGCTCCGGCGTGACCGGCCCCGACGGGCCGAGCCACCACGGCATGTGGGACCTCGCGCTGCTCCAGCTCATCCCCGGCATCCGCCTCGCCGCGCCGCGCGATGCGACGCGTCTGCGCGAGGAGCTAGCCGAGGCGGTCGCCGTCGAGGACGGCCCCACCGTGGTGCGCTTCCCGAAGGGAAACGTGGGGGAGGACATCCCCGCCCTCCGCCGCCTCTCCGACGGCGTGGACGTCCTGCGCGAGTCCGAGCGCAAGGACGTGCTCTTCGTCGGCGTCGGGCCGTTCGCGCGCGTGGCGCTCGGTGCGGCCGAGCTGCTCGAGGCCCAGGGCATCGGCGCCACGGTCGTGGACCCGCGCTGGGTCGTGCCCGTGCCGCGCAGCATCGTCGACCTGTCGGCCGACTACCGCATCGTGATCAGCCTCGAGGACGGCATCCGGGTCGGCGGCATCGGCACCCGACTGCGTCAGGACCTGCGCGCCGCGGGCATCGACACGGCCGTCGACGAGCTGGGCCTGCCCGACGAGTTCATCGACGCGGCGACGCGCGACCAGATCCTCGAGGACGCCGGGCTCACCGCCCAGCGCATCGCACGTGACGTCGTCGAGCAGGTGCTCGGCAGCAAGGTGCCGCGGGCGCGCGCGGCGGATGCCGCTGACACCGGCTCCATCCCGCACCTGCACGGCTGACGCCGTCCGCCCACGCGGCTGACGCCCCAGGGCACAGAATCGACTGTGGGGCATACCGGATCGGCCGATCCGGTATGCCCCACAGTGGCTTTCGTGCCCTACACGGCCGCGGCGGCCGCCTCGCGCGACGCGGCGCCGACGATCTTCGGCGAGTGGAACGTGCCGCCGAAGACGCGCTCGCTCGCACCCACGCGGTCGAGATAGGGGGTCAGGCCGCCCATCTGGAAGGGGTAGCCGGCGCCGAGGATCAGCGCGAGGTCGATGTCCTCGGGGGCCGCGACGACGCCTTCCTCGAGCATGCGGTGCACCTCGTCGGCGAAGCCGTCCTGCACGGCCTGCAGCACCTGCTCCCGGGTGTGCGGCTTGCCGCCGGGGTTGAGGTTCGCCTTGACGAGGCGCTCGGCATCCCGGCTCACGCCCTTGGCCTTGCCCTTGCCGTCCTTCTCGAGCAGCGCGCCCAGCTCGGCCACGCGGTGCAGGTTGTCGGAGCGGTAGAAGCGCTCGGGCCACGCCGCGTGATGCGTGTCGAGCACGTGCGCGCCCACCTTGAGGCCGACGAGGTCGAGCAGCTCCGAGGGCGGCATCGGCAGGCCGAGCGGCGCGAGCGCCTCGTCGACCGTCGCGAACGAGGTGCCGTCGTCGACGGCGCGCATCGCCTCCCCGAGGACCTTGGCCAGCACGCGGTTGACGACGAAGCCCGTGGAGTCCGTCGTGATGATCGCGTTCTTCTTCAGGTTCTTCGCGACCAGCATGGCCGTCGCGAGGGTCGTCTCGTTCGTCGCGGGCGCATTGACGACCTCGATGAGCGGCATGACCGCGACCGGGTTGAAGAAGTGGAAGCCGATGAGGCGCTCGGGGTGCTCGAGCTTCGCGCCGATCTGCGCGACCGAGAGCGACGAGGTGTTCGTCGCGAACACGGCCTCGGGCGAGACGATCTTCTCGAAGTCGGCGAACACGTCCTGCTTGACCGACAGCTCCTCGAACACGGCCTCGATCACCCAGTCGCAGTCGGCGTACTGCGAACGGTCGGTCGTGCCCGTGATGAGCGCCTTCAGCTTGTTGTGCTGGTCCCGGCTCAGGCGGCCGCGGTCGGCGAGCTTCTGCAGTTCGTCGTGGATGTACGCGAGGCCCTTGTCGACGCGCGCCTGGTCGAGGTCGGTGATGACCACGGGCACCTCGAGGCGACGCAGGAAGAGCAGTGCGAACTGGCTGGCCATGAGGCCCGCACCGATGACGCCGACCTTGGTGACCTTCTTGGCGAGCGACTTGTCGGGCGCGCCGACCGGCTTCTTCGCGCGGCCCTGCACGAGGTTGAAGGCGTAGATGGATGCCGCGAACTGGTCGCCGGAGATGAGGTCCGCCAGCACCTCGTCCTCGCGGGCGAACCCGGCCGCGATGTCGCCGTCCTTGGCCTTGTTCAGCAGGTCGAGGGCGGCGTAGGGCGACTTCGGCACGGTGCCGAGGCGGCTCTCGATCGTGTCGCGGGCGATCTTGAGCGCGACCGGCCACTTCACGGTGCGCTCGATGCGCCCCGGTGCGTTCTTGCGCTCGACCTTGATCGAGCCGGCGAGGACGCCGTCGGCCCACTTCAGCGACTCCTCGAGGAAGTTCACGTGGTCGAACTCGACGTCGAAGATGCCGAGCTCGTAGGCCTCGTGGGCGCCCAGCATGCGGTTCATCTTGAGCGGGTTCTCGACGACGACCTTGAGCGCGTTCTCGATGCCGATGAGGTTCGGCAGCAGCGTCGCGCCGCCCCAGCCGGGGATGATCCCGAGGAACACCTCGGGCAGCGCGAGCGCGGCGGCCGACGTGTCGATCGTGCGATAGGTCGAGTTGAGCCCGATCTCGACCCCGCCCCCCAGGGCGAGGCCGTTGACGAAGGCGAACGACGGCACCCCGAGGGCGCCGAGCTTGCCGAGCGTCGAGTGTCCGAGCTGCGCGAGCATCTTCGCGGCATCCTTGCTCGGGATCTCGCCGACCTTGGAGAGGTCGGCGCCCGCCGCGAGGATGAACTGCTTGCCTGTGATGCCGACGGCGGCGATCTCGCCGGCCGCGGCACGCGCCGTGAGGCCGTCGAGCACGCCCGACAGCTCGATCAGGGTGGCCGGCCCGAGGGTGCTCGGGCGGGTGTGGTCGCGCCCGTTGTCGAGCGTGATGAGCGCGAGCGTCTTGCCGCTCGGCAGCTTCACGTCCTTCACGAGCGAGTGGGTGACGACCTCGTCGTCGCTGAACTGCAGCAGCGGCGTGAAGTCGATGGCGGCGTACTGGGCCGTCGGGTCCTGGCTCATCTTCGAATCAGTCCTTGTCTTCGTGATCGTGAGGTCGAGGCCTAGCGGCCGTTCCAGTTCGGGTTCTCCCAGATGACCGAGCCGCCCTGGCCGAGGCCGACGCACATGGCGGTCAGGCCGTAGCGCACCTCGGGGTGCTCGGCGAACTGGCGCGCGAGCTGCATCATGAGGCGCGGGCCGGATGCCGCGAGCGGGTGCCCGAGCGCGATCGCGCCGCCCCAGAGGTTCACGCGCGGGTCGTCGTCGTCGATGCCGAAGTGGTCGAGGAACGAGAGCACCTGCACGCTGAACGCCTCGTTGAGCTCGAAGAGGCCGATGTCCTCGATCTTCAGCCCGGCCTTGCGCAGCGCCTTCTCGGTGCTCGGCACGGGGCCGAGGCCCATCACCTCGGGCTCGACGCCCGCGAAGGCGAAGTTGACGAGGCGCATCTTGGGCGTCAGGCCGTACTTCTCGACCGACTCGCCGCTCGCGAGCAGCGACATCGTCGCGCCGTCGGTCAGCGGTGAGGAGTTGCCCGCGGTCACGCGGCCGTGCGGGCGGAACGGGGTCTTGAGGGTCGCGAGGCCTTCCATCGTGGTGCCGGGGCGGCGGCCCTCGTCCTCGGTGGCGAGGCCCCAGCCCTCGGCGCTCGAGATCGCGACGGGCACGAGGTCGGGCTGGATCCGGCCGGCCTGATACGCCGCCTCGACCTTCTGCTGGCTGCGCATGCCATAGAAGTCGGCGCGCTCCTTCGTCAGCTCGGGGAAGCGGTCGTGCAGGCGCTCGGCCGTGTTGCCCATGAACAGGGCGTCCTCGGCGACGATCTTCTCGGTCAGGAAGCGGGGGTTCGGGTCCGCGTCGAGTCCCATCGGGTGGCGGCCCATGTGCTCCACGCCACCGGCGAGGGCGACGTCGTAGGCGCCGAAGGCGATGGCCGAGGCCATCGTCGTGACGCTCGTCATGCCGCCGGCGCACATGCGGTCGATGGCGAAGCCGGGCACCGACGTGGGCAGCCCCGCCAGGATCGCGGCGGTGCGGCCGAGCGTGAGGCCCTGGTCGCCGGTCTGCGTCGTCGCGGCGATCGCGACGTCGTCGACGGCGTCCTTGGGCAGCTGCGGGTTCCGCTCGAGCAGGCCCACGGTCGCCTTCACGACCAGGTCGTCAGCCCGGGTTCCCCAGTACATGCCCTTCTCACCGGCGCGTCCGAACGGAGTTCGGGTTCCGTCGACGAAGTACACCTCGGATGTCATGGCCACACTGCCTTTCCCCTGATCGTGGATTCGAGTCGATCCTAGAAAGCCGGGTGCGCGCCGCGGGGCTTCGACTGTCGGAAGCTACGAAGCGCTCTCGCCGTCTTCGTCATCGGCCTGTTCGGCCTCCACAAATGCGGCGACGATGAGCGGTGCGGTCGCTTCGACCTGCCACGGGCGGGCGCCGCCCGCGGCGAGCTGCGCGCCGACGGATGCCGCGTCCACCGCGCCCGGCGGCTCCCACGACACGCGCCGCAGCAGGTCGGGCATCAGCACGTTCTCGACGGGGATCTGATGCTCCTCGGCATACGCTGTGACGAGCTCGCGCGCGAGCCTGTAGCGCGCGTCGGCCGTCGGGTTCCGGTCCGCCCAGGCTCGCACGGGCGGCATGTTGTCACCGGCGGGGCGCGGCACCGGCAGGTCCGTCGTCGTGCGCCCGAGCTCGATCGCGGCCCACCACCGATCGAGCTCGCTGCGGCTCGCGCGACCGTTGAACTCCTTCAGGGCGGCGAGCTCGCGTTTGCTGTTCGGCATCAGCTTCGCGGCCGCGGTGAGCGAGGCGTCCGGCACCAGGCGCCCCGGCGCGGTGTCCTTCTCGCGTGCCAGCGCATCGCGGGCCAGCCACAGCTCGCGCGCGACCGCGAGGTTGCGTGCACCGCGCACCGCGTGGATGCCCGAGAGCCGCCGCCACGGCTCGGCCCGCGGCACCTTGGCCTCTTTGACGAGCTCGCCGTGGAACTCCTGGTGCGCAATGTCCGACTTCCCGCTCTCGTCGAGCAGCTTCTCGACCGCGTCGCGCAGATCGACGAGCAGCTCGACGTCGAGAGCGGCATACGTCAGCCACGACTGCGGCAGCGGGCGCGTCGACCAGTCGGCCGCCGAATGCTCTTTGGCGAGGTGGATGCCGAGCAGGTTCTCCACGAGCGGGCCCAGCCCCACGCGGGGCAGGCCCAGCAGCCGCGCGGCGAGCTCGGTGTCGAACACCGTCTCGGGGTCGAGGCCGACCTCGCGCAGGCAGGCGAGGTCCTGGCTGGCGGCGTGGATGACCCACTCGTCGTGCGAGATCGCCGCCTGCAGATCGGTGAGCTCCGGGCCGACCTCCTCGGCCAGCGCGATGGGGTCGAAGAGGAACACGCCGGCGTCGCGACGGAAGACCTGGATCAGGTAGGCCTTCTGGGAGTACCGGAAACCGCTCGCGCGCTCGGCGTCGACGGCGACGGGTCCGCGCCCCGAGGCGATGGCGTCAACGGCCTCGTCGTACTCGCGCGCGGTCGCGGTGACGTGGTACTCGGTCGGATTCTGCTCAGGCACGCTTGCTCTTGGATCTCCGTAGTGAGAGGACGCTCACGCCCTCGGCCGTCGGCGGGATGCCGGCGAGCATGCACACCAGGTCGCCCCAGGCCTCGACGTGCACACCGAGGTCGGTGTCGGTCGGGGTCCAGGAGGCGCGCAGCTCGATCTGCGCGCCGTCGCCCTGTGCGGCGAGCTCGCCGAAGCCCGTCGAGATGATCTTGGTCGCCGTGCCGGATGCCGAGACATACCCCGCCCCGCGCGAATCGAGCGCGTCGACGAGCCACGACCAGGTGACGTCGGCGAGGAAGGGGTCGAGCCCGATGTCGGTCTCGAGGGGCGCCTTGGCGAAGCAGATGACCCGGAAGCGGCCGCCCCATTCCTCGGGCGAGCTCGGGTCGTGCAGCAGCACGAAGCGGCCGGTGCCGAGTTCCGAGTCGGCGCCGTGCGACGACGGATTCACGTCGGCTGCGAGCGCGAACGACTCGGGCGCGAGCTGGCCCGGCGCGCTGATGTGCGACACGATGAGCTCGGGGCGGATGGCCGCCGCCTTGATGGACTCCAACGCGGCAGTGAACTCGCTGCTGGCCGCGCGCCCGGACGGTGTGGTCGACACAGCATGAACATTAGAGTTCAAGCTGAGAGTCCGCGAACAGGCACGCCGCGCGAAAGGGGTCGGGGGATGACGGGGTGGCGCAGACGGGTCGGCATGCCTCTCGCCTTCGCCGCGCTGGGGGCCGCGAGTTTCGCCGCCGCTGCCGCCGGTTCCGCGGTCTTCATCGCCCGCAAGGTGCTCACGCCGCCCCGCCGCCGCGCGGAGGACGTGATCGTGCGCGCCGTGGCGCCCGACGCCTCCGTCATCACCCTGTCGCCCACGCCGGAGAGCCTGCTGCGCGGCGACTACAGCTTCTGGTTCGACCAGGACGCCGGCCACGCCCGCATCGGCGCGATCCTGTCCCGCAGCGGCGTCTCGGTGACGCGCCGCGTCGAGCGCGTCACCTTCGGAGACCTGACGCGCGCGAAGCGCGGCCGCATCAGCGGCTGGTGGTACGTGCGCCCCGAGGAGCTCGGCCTGCCGGTCAAGTCGATCGGCATCGACACCGACGGGGGAGTGGCGCCGGCCTGGCGGTTCAACGGGCCCAAGGGCGACGACGGCACGCGCAGCGGCAAGTGGGCGATCCATGTGCACGGGCGCGGCACGCAGCGCCAGGAATGCCTGCGGGCCGTGCCGATCTTCCGGGAGCACGGCTGGACATCCCTCGTCATCTCCTATCGCAACGACGGCGACGGCCCGCGCAGCGATGACGGCCGCTACGGCCTCGGCTCGACCGAATGGCGCGACGTCGAGGCCGCCATCGAGTACGCCGTCGACCACGGCGCGACCGACATCGTGCTGATGGGCTGGTCGATGGGCGGCGCGATCGTGCTGCAGGCCGTGACGCGCTCGATGCACGCCGAGCTGATCCGCGGCGTGGTGCTCGACTCGCCCGTCATCGACTGGGTCGACACGCTGCGCTATCAGGCCGGCGAGCTGCACGTGCCCGACCCGATCGCCGAGAGCGCGCTCAAGCTGCTCGACGCGCCGTGGGGCGGGCGGCTGACCGGTCAGGCCGCGCCGATCGGGCTGCCCGAGCTGGATTTCGTGCATCGGGCGGATGTCCTGAGCACGCCGATCCTGCTGATGCACAGCGACGACGACGGCTACGTGCCGGCCTACGCCTCGCGTGCGCTCGCGGCGCGCCGGCCCGACATCGTCACATTCGTGCGCTTCACGCGCGCCCGCCACACCAAGCTCTGGAACTTCGACCCGAAGAAGTGGACGAAGGCCATCGGCAAGTGGCTGGAGTCGCTCGAAGCCGGCGACGGAACGCCGGCGCCGCCCGGCGCCTGAGGGCAGCCCGGTTCGCAACGCGGCGTCGCGTCAGGCCTGCGCGCGCTTCGCAGCGACCTGGTGCTTCGCCCGGCCCAGCAGCGCCGCCATTCCGCGCAGCCGCAGCGGAGACACCGCCTGCGACAGGCCGATCGTCTGCGGGTAGTCGTCGGGCACCGCGAGCACCTCGGCCGAGGTGAGCCCGGCGAGACCCTGGACGAGGATGGAGGCGAAGCCGCGGGTCGTGGGCGATTCCTTGGGCGCGGTCACGAACAGGTGCGCCACGTCGGCGTCGTCGACCTCGACGAAGAGGAAGACGGGGGACTGGCATTCGGCGACGCGCTCGAAGAGATCGGGGTGGTCCCGATAGCGCTCGGGCAGCTCGGGCAGCTCGTTCGAGAACTCGAGCAGCAGTTGCAGACGCTCCTGCTGGCCGAGGGCGAGGAACTCGTCACGGATCTCCGCGAGCGCGTCGGGCAGGGCGTCGGTCATCGCAGCATCATCGCGCAGGAACGACGCCGGGCTCGGCGCCCTGCACGATCGGCACGCGCACGGCGGAACCCCACTCGGTCCACGAGCCGTCGTAGTTCTTCACGTTCTCGAAGCCGAGCAGGTGCGTCAGGACGAACCAGGTGTGGCTCGAACGCTCGCCGATGCGGCAGTACGCGATGACGTCGTCGCCGGCCTGGAGGCCCGCGCCGTCCAGGTAGACCGCCTCGAGCTCGTCGCGGGTCTTGAACGTCGCGTCGGGTGCCGCCGCCTTCGCCCACGGCACCGAGGCCGCCGACGGGATGTGGCCGGCGCGCAGGGCGCCCTCGGTCGGATAGCCGGGGATCTCGGTGCGCTCGCCCGTGTACTCCTCGGGGCTGCGGACGTCGATGAGCGGGCCGTTGCCGAGGTGCGCGAGCACGTCGTCCTTGAAGGCGCGGACGGCGCTGTCATCGCGCGCGACGACCGGGTAGTCGGCGGATGCCGCCGCCGCGGCATCCGTCGTCACCTCGCGCCCTTCCGCGATCCACTTGTCGCGGCCGCCGTCGAGCAGGCGCACGTCGGCGTGCCCGAAGAGCGTGAACACCCACAGCGCGTACGCCGCCCACCAGTTGTTCTTGTCGCCGTAGATGACGACGGTCGTGTCGCGGCCGATGCCCTTCGAGCCGAGCACCTCGGCGAAGCGCTCGGGCGAGATGTAGTCGCGCACGACGGGGTCGTTCAGGTCGGTGTGCCAGTCGATCTTCACCGAGCCCGGGATGTGGCCGGTCTCGTACAGCAGCACGTCCTCGTCGGACTCGACGACGACGAGGCCCGGTTCGCCCAGGTGCGCGGCCAGCCATTCGGTCGATACGAGGCGCTCGGGGTGCGCGTAGGCGGCGAACTTCTCGGACGGGTCGGTCGCGACGGACATACAGGTCTCCTCGTTAAGCTGTCGATACCTCTCCCGCAACGCTATGCGCGTGTGCGCAACCGCGCACGGGCTGCGGGTAAGAGTTCGACATTTTTCCCAGTGAGCCCTTCGATGACGACGGATGCCTTGCGCACCACCCACGTGACCAGCCTGACCGAGCTCGACCCGCCGATCACAGGCGACCAGATCGTGCAGAGCCTCGTGCCGCCCGCGCAGTTCGCCGACGCGTCGTTCGACAACTACCGGCCCGACGCCGACTACCCGTCGCAGCACGCGGCGGTCGATCTGCTCCGCACCTTCGCGGCGGGCGGCGCAGCCCCTCATGGTCGCGGCGGCTTCCTCGGCTTCGGCCGGAAGAAGAAGGCCGCGGAGGACGCCCCGAAACCCGGCGTCTACCTCGACGGCGGCTTCGGTGTCGGCAAGACGCACCTGCTCGCCGCGGCGTGGCACGCGGCGTCCGGCCGCAAGTACTTCGGCACCTTCATCGAGTACACCGCCCTCGTCGGCGCGCTCGGCTATGCGAACACGGTCGCGCTCCTCCGGGGCAGCAGCCTCATCTGCATCGACGAGTTCGAGCTCGACGACCCGGGCGACACGATGCTCATGACGCGGCTCATCGGCGACCTCGTCGCGGGCGGCACGCGCTTCGCCGCAACGAGCAACACGCCGCCGAACGCGCTGGGGGAGGGCCGCTTCGCCGCGAGCGACTTCCTGCGCGAGATCCATGCGATGGCGGGCAACTTCGAGACCGTGCGCATCGACGGGCTCGACTACCGGCGCCGCGCGACGACGGGCGAGGCGGTCGTGACGGATGCCACAGCGGTGGCCGCCGCCGTCGAGGCGACCCGCGCCGCCGGCGGCGCCGCCACGCGCGACGACTTCCGCTCGTTCATCGCGCACCTCGCCACGGTGCACCCCTCGCGCTACATCAAGATGGTCGCCGGGCTCGACCTGATCGCCTTCGACGACGTCGTGCAGCTGCACGATCAGATGCAGGCGCTGCGCCTCGTCGCCTTCATCGACCGGGCCTATGACGCCGAGCTGCCGATCGTCGCGAGCGGCGTGCCGCTGTCGGATGTCTTCGACGAGGCCATGCTCGGCGGCGGCTTCCGCAAGAAGTACCTGCGCTCGGTCTCGAGAATGATCGCCCTGACGGCGCCCGGGCCTCACGCCTCCTGAAACAGGATGTTCACGCCCCCGCCCCACGCGTAACGACGCGGAAACAGTCACCGCTCCGGCGCGAAACGTCTCGTCACGAAACTGACAGCGTTCTCGCCCCTTAGAGAGAGGTGACCCGCATCATGTTGGTCCTCGCCGCCGATCAACCGGCCACGCCGGCTGACGTCAATTCGCTCTGGCTCATCGTGGCCGCAGCTCTCGTCCTTCTGATGACCCCGGGGGTCGCGTTCTTCTACGGCGGCATGGTCCGCGCGAAGTCCGTGATCTCGATGATGATGATGAGCTTCGGCGCCATCGCCCTCGTCGGCGTGCTCTGGGTGCTCTACGGCTACGGCCTCTCGTTCGGGAAGCCGCTCATCGGCCACTGGCTCGGCAACCCCTTCGCGCCCGGTCAGAACCTGTTCGTGTTCACCGATCTGCTCGGCATCGACAAGACGGGCGCGATGCACCCCGACATGAGCGGCCTCGCCTTCGCCGGTTTCCAGGCCACGTTCGCGATCATCACGGTCGCCCTCATCTCGGGTGCCATCGCCGACCGCGCGAAGTTCGGCGCGTGGATGCTGTTCGCCGGCATCTGGGTCACCGTCGTGTACTTCCCGGTCGCGTACTGGGTCTTCAACCTCAGCGACGGCTGGGCGCCCAGCATCCTGCACGTCAACGACTTCGCGGGCGGCACGGCGGTGCACATCAACGCCGGTGCTGCCGCCCTCGCCCTCGCCCTCGTGCTCGGCAAGCGCGTCGGCTTCAAGAAGGGCATGGCGAAGCCGCACAACGTGCCGCTGACGCTGCTCGGCGCGGCCCTGCTCTGGTTCGGCTGGTTCGGCTTCAACGCCGGCTCCGAGGGGGCGATGGACGGCGTCGCCGCCATCGCCTGGATCAACACCCTCGCGGCGCCGGCGGCGGCGACGATCGGCTGGCTCGTCGCCGAGAAGATCAAGGACGGCAAGCCGACCTCGATCGGCGCCGCTTCGGGCGCCGTCTCAGGACTCGTCGCGATCACCCCCGCGTGCAACATCCTCACTCCGGGCTGGGGCATGCTGCTCGGCCTGGTCACGGGCTTCGTCTGCGCCTATGCGATCGATCTGAAGTGGCGGCTCGGCTTCGACGACTCGCTCGACGTGGTCGGCGTCCACTTCATCGGTGGCTGGATCGGCACGCTGTGGATCGGCATCTTCGGCTCGGGCATCGGTCTGCTCGACACCGGCTCGCTCAAGCAGCTCGGGGCGCAGTTCATCGGCGCCGCGTCGGTCACGGTCTGGTCCTTCGGCATCGCCTGGCTGCTCGGCACGGCGATCCAGAAGACGATCGGCTTCCGCATCACGAACGAGGACGAGATCGCCGGCGTCGACACGGTCGTGCACGGCGAGGAGAGCTACATCCTCGAACCGGTCGTGTAGCGATTCCGTGAGGGGCGTCTCCCGAAGGCGCCCCTCACGGTGGCACGATCTCCGAAACATCCCGTTCACACGGGCGCATCCGCCGTAACACCGGCGAAACAGAACCCCGCACCTCGTGAAATCTGCCGCGGCGAGACTGGCGCAGTCCCGCACCACGACAGAGACGAGCAGCATTCATGTCGGTCTTCGCCGCCGCCGCGACCCACGCCCCGAGCGATACGAGCACGTTGTGGCTGCTCGTGGCGGCCGCCATGGTCCTGCTGATGACCCCCGGCCTCGCCTTCTTCTACGGCGGCATGGTGCAGGCGAAGTCGGTCATCAACATGATGATGATGAGCTTCGGCGCGATCGCGCTCGTCAGCGTGCTGTGGATCCTCTACGGCTACTCGATGTCGTTCGGCGTCTCGGGCGCCGACGGGCGCATCACCGACTGGGCCGTTCCGCATCTCCTGCTCAACCCCTTCGCCAACATCGGCCTGCACGACTACCTGCCCCTGCACGCGGACGGCACGATGTCCGCGCTCAACCAGGGGGACGCCTACTCCCTCGCCTTCGTCGGCTTCGAGGCGACCTTCGCCATCATCACGGTCGCCCTCATCTCGGGCGCCATCGCCGACCGCGCGAAGTTCGGCTCGTGGATGATCTTCGCCGGAGTCTGGGTGACGGTCGTCTACTTCCCGGTCGCGAGCTGGGTCTTCTCGAGCGGCGGCTGGCTCAAGGAGCTCGGCCTGCACGACTTCGCGGGCGGCACGGTCATCGAGATCAACTCCGGCGCGGCGGCGCTCGCCCTCGCGCTCGTCCTCGGCCGTCGCATCGGCTTCACGAAGGGCATGGTCAAGCCGCACAACGTGCCCCTCACCCTCATCGGCGCCGCGCTGCTCTGGTTCGGCTGGTTCGGTTTCAACGGAGGCTCAGCAGGGGCGGTCAACACGACCGCGGCGCTCGCCTGGATCAACACGCTCGCCGCGCCCGCCGCCGCGACGGTCGGCTGGCTCGCGACGGAGAAGCTCAAGGACGGCAAGCCGACCTCGATCGGCGCCGCCTCGGGTGCCGTGACCGGCCTCGTGGCCATCACGCCGTCGGCGAACGTGCTCACACCGATGTGGGCGCTGGTGCTCGGCCTCATCGCCGGTGTGCTGTCCTGCCTTGCCGTCGAGCTCAAGTGGCGCCTCGGTTTCGACGACACCCTCGATGTCGTCGGCATCCACCTGGTCGGCGGCCTCACCGGCACCCTGTTCATCGGCCTCGTCGGCGCGGGCATCGGCCTGATCGACATCGGGTCGCTCGCTCAGCTGGGCGCGCAGGCCGTGGGATGCCTCGCGGTCGGCCTCTACTCCTTCGGCGTCGCCTACGGCATCGGCTGGCTGCTCCAGAAGACCATCGGCTTCCGCATCACCAGCCAGGACGAGAGCGCCGGCGTCGACACCATCGTGCACGGCGAGGAGAGCTATGCGATCTGAGCCCCGCGGAGACGCCCAGGATGCCTCCCCTAGGCTTCCCGAGTGACCGCCGCCCGCGTCTTCCTGCTCATCTGGGGCGCCCTCGCCGTCAGCTGGGGCCTGTTCCTGATCATCCGCCGCAACTGGCTCTCCGAGCTGGCGCAGGAGCTCAAGCGCACGAACGGCATGCGCATCGCCTTCGGCTCGCAGTCGCCGCTCTGGATGCTGATCGGGGGAGTGTTCTTCCTCGCCGCGGGCATCGCGTGCCTCGTGTTCCTGGTCGTCAGCACGCTGAACTGAGCCGTTCGGCGCATCACGCAACAGACACGGCTCTCAGCGGGGCAGCGCCTGCGCGCATGCCGTTCGAGGAATACAAAAGAACCCGGTCAAAAATCTTGCCTTTGACCGGGTCTTTATCTTGGTGGGCGATGCCGGGCTCGAACCGACGACCTCTTCCGTGTGAAGGAAGCGCGCTACCAGCTGCGCCAATCGCCCGCATCAGGTACGTCACGATGTTAGCCGACGGGGGAGCCTTTTCACGAATCACGGCGCACCGTCCGCTCGATTTGTAATCGTCGCAAAACGTGGGTTATGGTTGAGAAGTCGCCGGGGCGGCCGCAAGAAAGCCCCAGACAAATGCGGATGTAGCGCAGTTGGTAGCGCATCACCTTGCCAAGGTGAGGGTCGCGAGTTCGAGTCTCGTCATCCGCTCGAGTGTGAGGCTGTGTCGGTGTCACAACCGACCCGGTTACCACGCGGGCCTGGTGGCGTGGCCGAGAGGCGAGGCAGCGGCCTGCAAAGCCGTCCACACGGGTTCGAATCCCGTCGCCACCTCCACACTCAGTTCCCACTCGTTCGCTAGCACGCTAGAGTCTCGAGCAGGGCGCGATTGGCGCAGCGGTAGCGCGCTTCCCTGACACGGAAGAGGTCACTGGTTCGATCCCAGTATCGCGCACAAGAGAAAACCCCCGGTCAACCGGGGGTTTTCGCGTATCCAGGCCTGTGCTTCTCGGCATGGTGTTCTGGGCGACGGGCCACCTCGGCCGAGGTCGACTCGGCGCTCGGCCCGTGCTCAGCCGGCGGCTGCCAGACTGGCCGCGCACCCGATCGGGCCGCACCGGACGAGACGCGCCGTACCCGGACAGACAAGACGACGCCTCAGTTGAGGGGTGACGGTCATGACCGGACAGTTGATTCAGATCGCGGGCTCCCTGCTCGTGCTCGGCGCGTTCATCGCCACGCAGGCCAGGCGGCTCGCACCGGATGCGTGGACCTATCTCGCGCTCAACGCCGGAGGCTCGGGCATCCTCGCGGTCCTCGCCCTCGTCGATGGGCAGTGGGGCTTCCTGCTCCTCGAGAGCGTCTGGGCGCTGGTCTCCGCCGCCGGCTTAGTGCGCAAGGCGCGCACGTCGCCCACGCGCGAACCGGAAGCGACCCGGTGACACAGGAGGCGCCCGGAGCCGTGGGCTCCGGGCGCCTCCTCAGCGAAACCGTGCGATCAGCCGAGCAGCTTCCACGGCTGCTTCTTCGCGGCTGCACCGGGCACGTCGCCCTGGGTCCACCACTGGGCCTGGTACTTCACCCCCTCGTACTCGACGACATCGCCTGTGTCGAAGGCGCGCGTCGCCGTCCACAGCGCCGTGCCGTCGGGTGCGGTCGCGATCTGCGCCCAGACGACCTTCTTCGACGCTCCGGGGACATCGCCCTTCGTGTACCACTGCGCCTGCCAGGTCGCCCCGTCATAGCTCACGAGGTCGCCCGCGTTGTAGACGACGGTGGCGCTCCAGGCGGCCGGGGCCGGCGTCGACACGGGCAGCGTCAGCCCGACGACGACCGGGTCGTGGTCGGAGGCCGCGAACGGCTCGCTGCCGTCGAAGAGCTGGGTCGCGTTGTAGTTGTACCGGCTGTAGTCGAAGGCGACCGATTCCTGCGCGTTGATCTCCCAGACATCCGCACCGGTCACCATCTTCAGCGCCGCCGCGTTCGCGAGCACATGGTCGATCGAGCCCATGAGCGTGTTGTACGAGTACGTGCGCCCCGCGGGATCGAACAGGCCGCCGAGATCGGTGTAACCCGCGGAGTACAGCGTCTCCATCGGGTCCTCGTGCGAATACGAGTTCAAGTCTCCGAGCAGGAAGATCCGATCGGTGCCCACCTGCGCGGCGACGCGGTTCGCGAAGGCGAGGGTGTCCTGCGCCTCGTGCACCCGGGTCGCGTTGTAGCCTCCCTGGTCGACGGCGGGGGACGAGGTGTCCTCGGCGTCGCCGGGGTAGAGGCCCGCGGCGTCCGCCCCCTTCGACTTCCAGTGGCTCGCGACCACGAGGAACGCGTCGGCCGCGCTCGCTCCGGCCGCCGTGAACGCCTGGGCGAGCGGTTCGCGCGCGATCGAGAACGGCTGACCGGCGTCCGAGTCCCCGGTCAGCACGGTCGAGGTGCCGACCGGCGCCACATCCGCCGGCTTGTAGATGAGCGCCGTGCGGATGACGTCCTGCTCGGTGATCGGCGGCAGCTGGTCGGCTGCGGGGGAAGGCACGTAGGCCCAGACGTCGGAGCCCGCCGCCGCGTTCAGCGCGTCGACGAGGCCGGCGAGCGCGGTGTCGCGCGGCTCGCCGAACTTGGCCGAGTTCTCGACCTCCTCGAGCGAGACGATCGATGCGCCGAGACGGTTGATGCCGGTGACGATCTTCGCCTGCTGACGCGCGAAGCTGGCATCGTCCGCCGCGCCGCGCGGGCCGCCGTCGCCGCCCGTGGTCGTGCAGGTGTTCACGGCGATGCGGTTGCCGTCGCGGTCGGTGTAGTACGAGCACGTGCCGAGCCCGGCGGCGACGAACTTCTCGCCCGTCATCGGGAAGTAGCTCTGCACGTTGAAGGTCGCGAGGCGCGCGTCGCCGCCGACGGCAGCGGGCTGTTCGTTCGTCGTGCGGGTGTCGCTGAAGGTCGCGACGGATGCCCCGTCATCGGTCACCTGCGCGGTGGGCTGGAAGTTCCACAGGCTGAACCGGTAGTCGAGGATCACCGGCTCGTGGAACGTCACGGCCGAGCCCACGCGCACCGGGTTCGCGGGCGTCAGCCAGGGCAGCGGCGTGCCCGTGTTCGCCTTGGCGCTGTAGTTCAGGCTCGAGCCGTCGTCGAGCGTGATCGTGCGCGCGGCGTTGTCGGCCGCGGTCGCCTGGGCCGCCGCGGAACCGGCGGTGCCGGCATCCGTCGGCTGGCGTAGCGGCGTGTCGCCCGCGGCGAGGGTGAAGGAGCCGTACCAGTTCGCGTTGTAGTTGTCCGAGACCGTGAAGTCGCCCTGCGGCGCCATGAGCTCGCCCTCGTGGGCCTGCTTCTGCGCGTCGGTGGCCAGCTCGGACCAGGGCAGCGCGTCGGGGACGACCGGGGCGAGCGGGGTCGCGAGCTCGGTGACGGTCGGCGAGGTGATCTCGACAGCGCCCTGATACTCCTGGACCTGTCCGGTGACCGTCACGCTCTCGCCGATGTGCACCTGTGCGGCCGAGATCGAGCCGAAGACGAAGATCGCGTCGGAGGCTCCCGGCGTCCTGTCCTGTGCGGCTGTGCCGCCGGCGCCGCCCGTTTCGAGGTAGAAGCCGTTGAAGCCGCCGGTCGGATAGGCGGCGGTCACGACGCCCTCGGTCGTGACGGTCTGCCCCGCGAGCGGCGAGGTGCCGGTCGTGCCCTGGATCTCCGCGATCGAGACCGCGGCCGGGGTGCCGCCCGTGTCGCCCGAGCCGCCGTCGGACGGGGGCGTCGCGACCCCGCCGTCGGACGCGGCGTCCTGCGGGGTCGGCGCCGCCGCCGTGAAGTCGGCGGCGTTGTCGTCGGTGTCGGTTCCCGCGGCATCCCGCTGATAGCTCAGCGCGACCGAGTTGCCCGTCGCCGCGGTGCCCTCGGGCGCGTTGCTCGTGCCCCAGCCGATCCGGTCGATCACGCCGGCGTCTGCGGGCAGCACACCGGTCGTGCTCGCGGCGAGGTACAGAGTGCCGCCGCCCGCGCCGGGGTTGATGCTGCCGCCCGTCGAGAGGTCGGGGGCCGGCAGATCGGCGCCGTTCGCGCCGTTGCTCGGCAGCTGGATGAGGAAGTGGCCGTGCGCGGCCACGGTGCCGGTCAGGGCGAAGACCTGCGAGCCGCTCGGCACGACCGTGCTGGTCGGCGCGCGATACTGCAGGCTGTCGCCGGTGAGGGCGATCGCCGCGTCGGTCGGGTTGTACAGCTCGACGAACTTGTCGAGGAACGACGCCCCGGCCGAGCCGCCGTTGACGTACGCCTCGCTGATGACGAGCCCCGTGCTCGCGGGGGTCGCGAACGCCGGTGCGGTGAGGCCTGCGCCGAGCAGGCCGGCCGCGACGGTCGCGGCTGATGCGAACGCGAGCGTCCGCTTCGGGGTTGAGGGCATCCGTGCCCACCTCCAGATCGATTCATGTGCGTGAACGATGCGTCGCATATGGGTGCGACAAGAGAACGACCGTAGAGGCGGCGGGCACCGACGAGAAGATCGGCATCTGAACGGCAGGTGACGGATGCCGCAGGCGGCGGCCCGGGGCACCGTCGGCCGCCCGGCTAGAGTTGTGGCATCCCTGTCAACAGCGCTTTAGGAGTGGTTCCCGTGGCCGACGGCTTCGAACTCTTCCCCGATCGGAAGGTTGTCGCGATCCGCGTCAACGGCGAGCTGAAGGACAAGGCGACCACGACGACGCCCGACGATGTGGTCGAGCCCGTCGCCATCGATTCCCCCGACGGCCTGAACATCCTGCGCCACTCGACGGCGCACGTCCTCGCCCAGGCCGTGCAGCAGGTCAACCCCGACGCGAAGCTGGGCATCGGCCCGCCCGTCACCGACGGCTTCTACTACGACTTCGGCGTCACCGAGTCGTTCACCCCCGAGGCGCTCAAGGAGCTCGAGAAGACGATGCAGCGCATCGTCAACCAGGGCCAGCGCTTCGTGCGCCGCGTCACGACCGACGACGACGCGCGTGCCGAGCTCGCCGCCGAGCCGTTCAAGCTCGAGCTCATCGGGCTCAAGGGCGGCGCGGCTGCCGGCGGCGACAACGAATCCGTCGAGGTCGGCGCGGGCGAGCTGACCATCTACGACAACGTGGATGCCAAGACCGGCGAGACCGTCTGGAAGGACCTCTGCCGCGGCCCGCACCTTCCCGACACCAAGCTCATCGGCAACGGCTTCGCCCTCACCCGCGTCGCCGCCGCCTACTGGCGGGGCAGCGAGAAGAACCCGCAGCTGCAGCGCATCTACGGCACCGCGTGGCCCACCAAGGACGAGCTGCGCGCCTACCAGACCCGGATGGAGGAGGCCGCGAAGCGCGACCACCGCAAGCTCGGCGCCGAGCTCGACCTGTTCTCGTTCCCCGACGAGATCGGCTCGGGCCTCGCCGTGTTCCATCCCAAGGGCGGCATCATCCGCGCCGAGATCGAGGGCTACCTGCGTCAGCAGCTGCTCACGAACGGCTACGAGCTCGTCAACTCGCCGCACATCACCAAGGGCGCCCTGTTCGAGACCTCCGGCCACCTGCAGTGGTACAAGGACGGCATGTTCCCGGCGATGCACCTCGACGAGGAGACGGATGCCGAGGGCAACGTCACCCGGCAGGGCCAGGACTACTACCTGAAGCCCATGAACTGCCCGTTCCACAACCTGATCTTCCGCGCGCGCGGCCGCTCGTACCGCGAGCTGCCCCTGCGGCTCGCGGAGTTCGGCACGGTGTACCGCTACGAGAAGAGCGGCACCCTCTCGGGCCTCACCCGCGTGCGCGGCCTGACCCAGGACGACGCCCACGTCTACGTGACCGACGAGCAGGTCAAGGGCGAGATCAAGAACCAGCTCGAGTTCGTCTTCGAGACGCTGCGCGGCTACGGCCTCTCCGACTTCTACCTCGAGCTCTCGACGCGCGACCCCGAGAAGTCGGTCGGCACCGACGAGCAGTGGGAGATCGCGACCGAGACCCTCCGCCAGGTCGGTCTCGAGTCGGGCCTCGACCTCGTTCCCGACCCGGGCGGCGCCGCGTTCTACGGCCCGAAGATCTCGGTGCAGGCACGCGACGCCATCGGCCGCACGTGGCAGCTGTCCACCGTGCAGCTCGACTTCAACCAGCCCGCGCGCTTCGAGCTCGAGTACACCGCGAGCGACGGCACGAAGAAGCAGCCGGTGATGATCCACCGCGCGCTGCTCGGCTCGATCGAGCGCTTCTTCGCGATCCTGCTCGAGCACTACGCCGGCGCGTTCCCGGTCTGGCTCGCGCCGGTGCAGGCGATCGGCATCCCCGTCGCCGACGAGTACGCGCCCTACCTCGACGAGGTCGCCGCGAAGCTCACGGCCGCGGGCGTGCGCGTCGAGGTCGACCACTCCGATGACCGCATGCAGAAGAAGATCCGCAACGCGGCGAAGGCGAAGGTCCCGTTCCAGCTCATCGCCGGCGAGGAGGACCGGTCTGCGGGCACAGTCAGCTTCCGCTTCCGCGACGGCAGCCAGCTCAACGGCATCCCGGTCGACGACGCGATCGCGAAGATCACCGCGTCGATCGCCTCGCACGAGCTGGTCGACACCGCGTGGAGTGAGTGATGGCCCGGCTGTCGCTCGACGACTACGAACCGCACGACGAGGCGGAGGGTCAGGCGTCCCCGGAGGTCGCCGACCCCGCGCACCTCGCGGGAGTGCCGGACGAGTTCCAGCGGCTGTGGACGCCCCACCGCATGGTCTACATCCAGCAGGGGCAGCAGCGCCCGCACGGCGACGACTGCCCGTTCTGCGTCGCGCCGTCGCTCGGCGACGAGGAGTCACTCATCGTCCACCGCGGCCAGACCGCCTTCGCGCTGCTCAACCTGTTCCCGTACAACAGCGGCCACCTGCTCGTATGCCCGTACCGGCATATCTCGCAGTATGACGAGGCGACAGCCGTCGAGGTCGCCGAGATCGGCGAGATTACGCAGACCGCGATGCGCGTCATCCGGGATGTCTCGCACAGCGACGGCTTCAACATCGGCATGAACCAGGGCGCCGTCGCCGGCGCGGGCATCGAGAGCCACCTGCACCAGCACATCGTGCCGAGGTGGTCGTCCGATGCGAACTTCCTGCCGATCATCGCTAAGACCAAGGCCCTGCCGCAGCTGCTCGGCGAGGTGCGCGCGACGATCGCGCAGGCATGGCCCAGCTGAACCGCCCATCTAAACTGGAGGCACTATGACTAACGGAGAAATCGGCTCGAGCCGCGTCAAGCGCGGGCTCGCCGAGATGCTGAAGGGCGGCGTCATCATGGACGTCGTCACCGCCGAGCAGGCACGGATCGCCGAGGACGCGGGCGCGGTCGCCGTCATGGCGCTCGAGCGCGTGCCCGCCGACATCCGCTCGCAGGGCGGCGTCGCCCGCATGAGCGACCCCGACCTGATCGACCAGATCATCGCGTCGGTGTCGATCCCCGTCATGGCGAAGGCCCGCATCGGCCACTTCGTCGAGGCTCAGGTGCTGCAGTCGCTCGGCGTCGACTACATCGACGAGTCCGAGGTGCTCTCGCCGGCCGACTACGTCAACCACATCGACAAGTGGAACTTCACCGTCCCCTTCGTCTGCGGTGCGACCAACCTGGGTGAGGCGCTGCGCCGCATCAACGAGGGCGCCGCGATGATCCGCTCGAAGGGCGAGGCCGGCACGGGCGACGTCTCCGAGGCGACCAAGCACATCCGCAAGATCACGTCCGAGATCAACGCGCTCACGTCGATGACCAAGGACGAGCTGTACGTCGCCGCCAAGGACCTGCAGGCCCCCTACGAGCTCGTCGCCGAGATCGCCGAGACCGGCAAGCTGCCCGTCGTGCTGTTCACCGCGGGCGGCGTGGCCACCCCGGCCGACGCCGCGATGATGATGCAGCTCGGCGCCGACGGCGTGTTCGTCGGCTCCGGCATCTTCAAGTCGGGCGACCCCGCCAAGCGCGCCGCCGCGATCGTCAAGGCGACCACCATGTACGACGACCCCGACACCATCGCGCAGGTCAGCCGCGGGCTGGGCGAGGCCATGGTCGGCATCAACGTCGCCGACGTGCCGGCGCCGCACCGTCTCTCGGAGCGCGGTTGGTAATGAGCGGCTCCACCGAGAACGCCGGCGTCCGCGTCGGCGTTCTCGCTTTGCAGGGCGACTTCCGCGAGCACATCGCGGTGCTGCGCGAGCTCGGGTCGGATGCCGTGCCGGTCAGGCGGCCGGCGGAGCTGGCATCCGTCTCGGGACTCGTCATCCCCGGTGGCGAGTCCACCGTCATGGACAAGCTCTCGCGCATCTTCGCGCTGCGCGAGCCGCTCGTCGCGGCGATCGCGGGCGGCCTGCCCGTCTACGGAACGTGCGCGGGCCTCATCATGCTCTCCGACCGCATCGTCGACGGCATCGAGGGGCAGCAGACCCTCGGCGGGCTCGATGTGACGGTGCGCCGCAACGCGTTCGGCGCGCAGCGCGAGTCCTTCGAGACCGAGCTTCAGATGCCCGTGCTCGGCGACGCGCCGATGCACGCGGTGTTCATCCGCGCGCCGGTGGTCGAGGCCGTGGGGGAGCGGGCGACCGCGATCGGCACGCTCGCCGACGGGCGCGTCGTCGCCGTCGAGCAGGGCAACCTGCTCGGCACGTCGTTCCACCCCGAGGTGACCGGCGACTACCGCTTCCACGAGTACTTCCTCGCCAAGGTGCGCGCGCATAGCCTGACCGCATGACCGGTTACGTCGCCCTGTTGCGCGGGGTCAATGTCGGCGGCATCACGGTGAAGTCGGCCGAGCTGGCAGGGCTGTTCCGCTCCCTCGGCTTCAGCGCCGTGCGCACGGTGCTCGCGAGCGGCAACGTCGCGTTCGAGTGCGATGAGAGGGATGCCGGCGAGCTCAAGCACCGCATCGAGCAGGCCCTGCGCGAGCGCTTCGGCTACGACGCCTGGATCGTTCTCGTGACGCGCGAGAAGCTCGCCGAGATCGTCGCGGCGTTCCCCTTCGACGCGGAGCGCGAGGGGTGGCATCCCTACGTCCTCTTCGCGTCCGATGCCGAGCACCTGCGCGAGCTCGCCGCGCTGTCGCCCGAGCTCGACCCGGACGAGGAGGCCGTCGCCCCGGGCGACGGCGTGCTCTACTGGCAGCTCAACATCACCGTCGGCAGCACCAACACCAAGCTCGCGAAGATCGCCGCGAAGGCCCGGTACAAGCCGACGACGACGAACCGGAACCTCAGGACGCTGCGCAAGCTGCTGTAACGGCGCGACCGGGCGCTTGTCGGCTCTCGCGCGCTCGGAACCGCCAGGACGGGGCCGGTCGTGCGCGCGTCAGCGGCGCGCGGTCGCCGTCCACTGCTCGCGCACGATGGCGGCCACGGCGTCCGGGTCCTCGAGCGGGGCGATGTTGCGCACGCCGTGCAGGGTCCGCGTGCGGGCATCCGCCATCTTGTCCGTCATCGCCTGCGCATCGGCCGGCCCCCAGCCGTCCCGCGCGTCGCCCGCCACGAACACCGTCGGGACCTCGACCGCCTCGGCCGCGGCCTCGAGCGAGGGGCGATCGAGCACGAACGACTTCGCGGCCTGGATGAAACCGCGGCGCTCGACGTGGGCGAAGCCGCTGCGGACGATCCGCACCGCCTCGGGGTCGACCGCCAGGGTGCGCGGAGTCAGCACCGACTGCAGCGCGCGCCGCTGGATGAACGGAGCGAAGCCGAGGGCCCGGACGAGCGGCAGCGAGATCGCGAGGTCACAGCGCTCGCGGCCCGCGATCGGTGCGACGGGCGCCCCGATCGAGACGAGCGAGCGGATGCGCCGCGGGGACTCGAGCGCCGCCGCGATGCCGACCTGGCCGCCCCAGCCGTTGCCGACCCAGTCGGCGCGGTCGATGCCGAGCGTGTCGAGCACCTCGAACGCCGCGAGGGCGCACTCGGCGATCGTGCTGGCCCGGTGCAGCGGCTCGCTCGCGCCGAACGACGGACCGTCGATGAGCACGAGCGTCCGCAGCCGCTTCAGAACCGGCACCATGCGATCCCAGCTGTGCGAGTCGACGAAGAAGCTGTGCCAGAGCACCGCAGCCTCGCGGGGCCCCTCCTCGACGCGCACACCCAGCCGCCCGAGACGGGTGGGCAGCGTGATCGGCATATCAGGAGTCTAGAAGTCGCGCGGGGTGCGCCCGGTCTGCCCGCCGCCGCCGGACAGCGCGGATAGACTTCGACGAACGCTGTTTTCAATCAGGAGATGTATGTCCGGGCATTCCAAGTGGGCGACGACCAAGCACAAGAAGGCGGTCATCGACCAGCGTCGTGCGAAGTCGTTCGCGAAGCTCATCAAGAACATCGAGGTCGCGGCGAAGACCGGCGGCGCCGACCTCAGCGGCAACCCGACCCTCGCCGACGCCGTCCAGAAGGCGAAGAAGACGTCGGTCCCCAACGACAACATCGACCGCGCGATCAAGCGCGGTGCCGGCCTCACCGGCGAGGTCATCGACTACGCGACCATCATGTACGAGGGCTACGCCTCGGGCGGCGTCGCGCTGCTCGTCGAGTGTCTGACCGACAACAAGAACCGCGCGGCCGCCGAGGTCCGCACGGCGATGTCACGCAACGGCGGCACGCTGGCCGACCCGGGCTCGGTCGCCTACAACTTCAGCCGCAAGGGCGTCATCACGGTCCCCGCCACGGGCACCACCGAGGACGACGTCATGATGGTCGTGCTCGACGCCGGCGCCGAAGAGGTCACCAACAACGGCGACACCTTCGAGGTGCTCACCGAGGCGGCCGACATGGTCGCGACGCGTGCGGCGCTGCAGGCCGCGGGCATCGACTACGACTCGGCGGACGTCGAGTTCGTGGCATCCGTCAAGGTCAACGCCGACGCCGAGACGGCCCGCAAGGTGTTCCGGCTCATCGACGCCCTCGAGGACAGCGACGACGTGCAGAACGTCTACACCAACCTCGACCTGTCGCCCGAGGTCCAGGCCGAGCTCGAGGCCGACGAGGACTGATCCGTGGCGCTGCGCGTGCTCGGGGTCGACCCGGGCCTCACACGCTGCGGCTACGGGGTGATCGACGCCGACCGCGCACCGTCGCTGGTGCGGGTCGGCGTCGTCCGCACTCCGGCCGACATGGAGCACGGGCAGCGGCTCGTGCGCATCCTCGCCGGGCTGCGCGAGGTCATCGACGAGACGCAGCCGCAGCAGCTCGCGCTCGAGCGTGTCTTCGCCAACAACCAGCGCAACACCGTGATGGGCGTGGCACAGGTCTCGGGGCTCGTGATCCACGAGGCGGCCGCCCGCGGCATCCCCCTCGAGCTCTTCACGCCGAGCGAGGTGAAGAGCGCGATCACGGGCTACGGCAACGCCGACAAGCCGCAGGTCGGCGAGATGGTGAAGCGCATCCTGCGCCTCGAGGCGGTGCCGAAGCCGGCGGATGCCGCGGATGCCCTCGCCCTCGCGATCGCGGCGTCGTGGCGCGCGGCGCGAGGGATGCCCGTCGCAGCGCCCCGCGGCCTGCCACCGGCCGCCACGGGCTCGCTCACTTCCGCGCAACGCGCGTGGCTCGCCGCGGAGAAGGCCTCGCGCAAGCAGTTCTGAACATCTGTTCGAGTGTCGCTGCCTCGTGATGTCGGGGGCTCCGCATAGCCTGAGGCCATGATCAGTTCTCTGCGCGGCGTCGTCCTGCGCGCCACGGGCGCCGAGCTCGTCATCGAGGTCGGCGGTGTGGGCTACCTGGTCAACGTCACGCCCGAGCACGCTCTGACGCTGCGGGTCGGCGACGAGGCGTTCGTGCACACGTACCTCATCGTCCGCGAGGACGCGCTCACGCTCTACGGCTTCCTCGACGCCGAGCAGCTCGAGGTCTTCGAGCTGCTGCTCGGCGTGAACGGCGTCGGCCCGAAGTCCGCGCTCGGCGTGCTCGCCGTGCTGACGCCCGATCAGGTCGCGGCCGCCGTGCAGGCCGACGACGACGCGGCGTTCCGCAAGGTCAGCGGCATCGGGCCCAAGACGGCCAAGCTCATCACGGTGCAGCTCGCCGGGAAGCTGCACGCAGTCGCACCGACCGCGGCGGCGAAGCCCAAGGCCACCGCCGCGCGCACGGTCGCCGACGACGTCCGCATCGCTCTCATCGGCCTCGGCTGGCCTGAGAAGACCGCCGCGGGCGCCGTCGACGAGGTGCTCGCCGAGCTCGGCGACGCGGCGGCCGACGCCTCGGCGGCATCCGTGCCCGCTCTGCTGCGCCGCGCGCTCGCCCTGCTCGGGCCTGCCGCGGCACATGGCAGCGCCCAGACGGCGGGGGCGGCCCGATGAGCGACGATCTCACGACGCCGCAGGCGCAGAACGAGGCCGAGCTCGCCTTCGAGGGCGCGCTGCGGCCGAAGTCGCTCACCGAGTTCGTCGGCCAGTCGAAGGTGCGGGGGCAGTTGCAGCTGCTGCTCACGGCCGCGCGGCTGCAGGAGCGCACGGCCGACCACATCCTGCTCGCCGGCCCTCCCGGGCTCGGCAAGACGACGCTCGCGATGATCGTCGCCGCCGAGAGCGAGCGTCCACTGCGGATGTCGAGCGGCCCCGCGATCCAGCACGCGGGCGACCTCGCCGCGGTGCTCTCGTCGCTCGTGCCCGGCGAGGTGCTCTTCATCGACGAGATCCACCGCATGGCGCGCTCCGCGGAAGAGATGCTCTACCTCGCCATGGAGGACTTCCGGATCGACATCATGGTCGGCAAAGGCGCCGGCGCCACGAGCATCCCGCTCGACCTCGCCCCCTTCACGCTCGTCGGCGCGACGACCCGCTCGGGCCTGCTGCCCAATCCGCTGCGCGACCGCTTCGGCTTCACGGCGCACCTCGAGTTCTACAGCGACGGCGAGCTCGAGAAGGTGCTCGACCGCGCCGCGGGCATGCTCGACCTCGACATCGACCGCGAGGCCCTCGCCGAGATCGCCGGCCGCAGCCGCGGCACACCACGCATCGCGAACCGCCTGCTGCGGCGGGTGCGCGACTACGCGCTCGTGCACACCGGCCGGGCCGATCTCGCCGCCGTGCGCGCGGCGCTCGAGCTCTACGACGTCGACCCGCTGGGCCTCGACCGGCTCGACCGCGCCGTCATGGAGACCATGCTGCAGCGCTTCGACGGCGGCCCCGTCGGCCTCTCGACGCTCGCGGTCTCCGTCGGCGAGGAGGCCGAGACGATCGAGTCGGTGGTCGAGCCGTTCCTGGTGCGCATCGGCCTCATCTCGCGCACGCCACGCGGCCGTGTCGCGACCGCCGCCGCATGGAAGCATTTCGGGCTCGAACCCAGCCGACCCGTAGCGGGTGCCCAGCAGGCGCTTTTCACCGATCGCCTATAATCCTCGGAAAGGGCCGATCGGCCCGATTTCCCCACGTGAGGTGACCTCTTCCCTCACATCGAAAGGACTTCCCCCTCATGGGTAACTCGACGCTGCTTGTCGTGATGGTCGTCATCCTCGCGTTCTTCTTCTTCTGGACGTGGCGGAACAACCGCAAGCGCCAGAAGGCCGAGGCCGAGAAGGCCGCCCAGCTCCAGCCCGGTGTCGACGTCATGACGAACTTCGGGCTCTTCGGCACGATCCACTCGCTCGACCTCGAGAACAACAAGGTCGTCCTCGAGCTCAGCCCCGGCACCCTCGTGACGGTGCACAAGCAGGCGATCTCGCGCATCGAGACCCCGGCGTCGGCCGACGACGAGGATGTCGCGGCCCCGGTGTCCAGCGCCATCGACGACGCCAACGCCGCCGCTCAGGCCCAGGCGAACCAGGCGTCCGACGTGCACAAGAACAACGACTAAGACCGTCCACACCCCGCTCGGGCACGGACGTCTCCGCGCCCCCGCAGAAAGCTGAGTCACGCCCGTGGCAAAGACGTCTCCCGTTCGGCAAGCGTCCCGTTCCCTCATCTGGCTGGGCGTGCTCGTCGTCGCCCTCGCGGCCGCGCTCACCAGCGGCGTGCTGTGGGGGAGCGCGACCGTCGCCCCGAAGCTCGGCCTCGATCTGCAGGGCGGCACCGAGGTGATCCTGACGCCCGTGCTCGAGCACGGCCACAGCGTGACCAGCGACGAGCTGAACCAGGCGGTCTCGATCATCCGCCAGCGCGTCGACGCCTCGGGCGTCTCCGAGGCCACGGTCTCGACGCAGGGCAACACGAACATCGTGGTGGACGTTCCCGGCCGCCTCGACGACGCGACGAAGCAGCGCATCGAGGCCTCCTCGAAGATGGAGCTGCGCCCGGTCCTCATCGCCGAGAGCCCGGCCACGACCTCGTTCCAGGGCAGCGACGGCAAGTCGACCCCCTACCCGACCCCGGCTCCGACCCTCGCGAACACCCCGACCGCGAAGCCGACGAACCCGAGCGACCTGAGCTACGTCACCCCGTATCTGCAGGCGGAGTTCGAGTCGTTCGACTGCTCGTCCCTCAAGGACGCCACGACCAACGTCGCGCCCTCCGCGCAGCCGCTCGTCACGTGCGACTCGACCGGAACGACGAAGTACCTGCTCGGCCCGGTCGAGGTCCAGGGCAGCGACATCACCAACGCGACCGCCGGCATGATCTCCAGCCAGCAGGGCGTCACGACCGGCCAGTGGGGCGTCAACCTGACCTTCAACGCCCGCGGTGCCAAGGCCTTCGACGCCGTCAGCACGCGCCTCAACGGCTACTACGTCGCCGCGCAGTCCGCCGGCACGCAGGACCCGCGTTCGCAGTTCGCGTTCGTGCTCGACGGCCGCGTGCTCGAGGCGCCCCAGATGCAGGGCATCATCACGGGCAACACCTCGCAGATCAGCGGCAACTTCACCCAGGCGAGCGCCCAGTCGCTCGCCAGCCAGCTCAAGTTCGGCGCGCTGCCGGTGAGCTTCAAGGTGCAGAGCTCGAACACGATCTCGGCGACGCTCGGCTCGACCCAGCTGCTCTCGGGCATGATCGCCGGCGCCATCGGCCTGCTGCTCGTGTTCATCTACACGCTGTTCCAGTACCGCACGCTCGGCTTCGTCACGATCCTGTCGCTCGTCATCGCCGCAGCGCTGACCTACGCCGCGATCGCACTGCTGTCGTGGCAGATCGGCTACCGCCTGTCGCTCGCCGGCGTCGCAGGTCTGATCGTGGCCATCGGCTTCACAGCGGACTCGTTCATCGTCTACTTCGAACGCATCAGGGACGAGCTGCGCGAGGGCCGCGGGCTCGAGTCCGCCATCGAAGCCGGCTGGAAGCGCGCCCAGCGCACGATCTACGCCGCCAAGACGACCAACCTGCTCGCCGCGGTCGTGCTCTACGTCCTCGCCGTCGGCAACGTGCAGGGCTTCGCCTTCACGCTCGGCCTCACGACGATCATCGACGTCATCGTCGTCGTGATGTTCACGCACCCGATCCTGCGCCTGCTCGCCCGCGTGCCGTTCTTCGCCGAGGGCCACACGCTCTCGGGCCTCGACCCGAAGGCGCTCGGCGCGGTCTACCGCGGCGCGGCGCAGTTCCGACCGGCCGCCTCGGTCGGCGCGGGGAAGATCGCGTCGAGCAGCCGCGAGGCCGCGAAGCGCCAGACCATCGCCGAGCGCAAGGCCGCCGAGCTCGCGGCATCCGGCACCCGTAGCAACGGAAAGGACGACTGATGGCCTCCCGTTTCCAGCAGTTCGGCAACGACCTCTTCACCGGCGCCCGCTCGATCGAGTTCATCGGTCGCCGCAAGCTCTGGCTCGGCATCGCCGCCGTCGTGATGGTGCTGTGCATCATCGTGCCGTTCGTGCGCGGCTTCAACTGGGGCATCGACTTCCGCGGCGGCTCGCAGTTCCAGCTGTCGCACACCAGCTCGATCAACCAGGACACCGCGAAGCAGGCCGTGCTCTCGGTCAAGTCCAACGCCGTCGTGCAGATCTCCGTGGTCAACGGCGACGGCCTGCGCGTCACGACCGATCAGCTGACGACGGGTGAGACCAAGCAGGTCACCAACAACCTCGCCGCAGCCTTCCACGTGAACTCGGCCGACATCACCTCGTCCTTCATCGGGCCGGCGTGGGGCGCGGATGTCTCGCGCAAGGCCCTGCAGGGCCTCGGGGTGTTCCTCATCCTCGCGTTCCTGGGCATGGCCGCGTACTTCCGCACCTGGAAGATGTCGATCGCCGCGATCCTGAAGCTGTTCCACGACCTCGTCTTCACGGTCGGCGTCTACGCCGCGACGGGCTTCGAGATCACCCCCGCCACCGTCATCGGCTTCCTGACGATCCTCGGCTACGCGCTGTACGACACGGTCGTCGTGTTCGACAAGATCCGTGAGAACACCACCGAGGACATGCCCAAGCTGACGCGCACCTTCGGCGAGTCCGCGAACCTCGCCGTGAACCAGACGCTCGTGCGGTCGATCAACACCGCGGTCATCGCGGCGCTGCCGGTCGCCGGCATCCTCTTCATCGGCGCCTTCGTGCTCGGTGCGGCGACCCTCGAGGACATCTCGCTGTCGCTGTTCGTCGGCATCCTGATCGCGACGTACTCGACCGTCTTCGTCGCGTCGCCGCTGTACGTCTGGTTCCGCGAGGGCGAGCCCGAGATCGCGAAGCACGACCGCCGCGTGCTCGCGGCGCGCGCCAAGGCGCCCGTCGACACGGAGGTCGTCGCGGCAACGCGATAATGGAGGAGAGAGGCGGTTCACATGGTCGATACGACAACCACGAATCAGACCGCCTCTCTGCGCCGTCTCGTCCCACGGCTGTTCTCGCGCTCACTGCAGAACGGTGCGCTCGACACCCTGCTGCGCACCGTGCGCCAGCATCATCCACGGGCCGACATCGCCCTGATCGAGCGCGCGTACGCCGTCGCCGAGCGGGCGCATGCGGGCCAGAAGCGCCGTAGCGGCGAGCCGTACATCACGCACCCGCTGGCGGTCGCGCAGATCCTCGCCGACCTCGGCATCGGGTCGAAGACCGTGGCCGCGGCACTGCTGCACGACACCGTCGAGGACACCGAGTACAGCCTCGACCAGCTGACCGCCGACTTCGGCACCGAGATCGCGATGCTCGTCGACGGCGTCACGAAGCTCGACAAGGTCAAGTACGGCGACAGCGCCCAGGCCGAGACGGTGCGGAAGATGATCATCGCGATGTCGAAGGACATCCGCGTGCTCGTCATCAAGCTCGCCGACCGCCTGCACAACGCGCGCACGTGGGGCTTCATGCCGTCGGCGAGCGCCGAGCGCAAGGCGAAGGAGACGCTCGAGATCTATGCGCCGCTCGCGCACCGCCTCGGAATCCAGACCATCAAGGCCGAGCTCGAGGACCTGAGCTTCGCCGTGCTGCAGCCGAAGCTGTACATCGAGATCGAGAACCTCGTGAAGCAGCGCTCGCCCGAGCGCGAGCGCGTCGTGCAGCAGGTGATCGCGGCGATCGACGAAGATCTGCGCGCCGCACGCATCCGCGGGAAGGTCGTCGGCCGGCCGAAGCAGTACTACTCGATCTACCAGAAGATGGTCGTGCGAGGGCGCGAGTTCGACGAGATCTACGACCTCGTCGGCATCCGCGTGCTCGTCAACACGGTGCGCGACTGCTACGCGGTGCTCGGCTCGATCCACGCGCGGTGGACCCCGGTGCCCGGCCGCTTCAAGGACTACATCGCGACGCCGAAGTACAACCTGTACCAGTCGCTGCACACGACCGTGATCGGCCCGGCCGGCCGCGCCGTCGAGATCCAGATCCGCACCGAGGAAATGCATCAGCGTGCCGAGTACGGCGTCGCCGCGCACTTCAAGTACAAGGAGCGGGTCGCCGGCGGCAAACAGGACAAGGGGCCGGTGGATGCCGACTTCACCTGGCTCGCGCACATCACCGACTGGCAGGCCGAGACCGACGACCCGAGCGAGTTCCTCGACTCGCTGCGCTACGAGATCGGCGCAAAAGAGGTCTATGTCTTCACCCCCAAGGGCAAGGTCATCGGCCTGCCCCAGGGTGCGACCCCCGTCGACTTCGCCTACGCCGTGCACACCGAGGTGGGCCATCGCACGATGGGCGCCAAGGTCAACGGCCGGCTCATCCCGCTCGACTCGCAGCTCAACACGGGCGACGTCGTCGAGGTGTTCACTTCCAAGAACCCGGACGCCGGCCCCAGCCAGGACTGGCTGAACTTCGTCAAGAGCCCGCGCGCCCGCGGCAAGATCCGCCAGTGGTTCACCAAGGAGCGCCGCGACGAGGCGATCGAGCAGGGCAAGGACGCGATCGCCCGGGCGATGCGCAAGCAGAACCTGCCCCTGACGCGCCTGATGAGCCCCGAGTCTCTCGGCGAGGTCGTCACCACGCTGCACCTCGAGAACGTCGAGGCCCTGTACGCCGCCGTCGGCGAGGGGCACGTGTCGACCCAGTCGGTGCTCGAGAAGCTGCTCTCCGGCCTGCAGACCGAGGCCGAGACCGAGACCTCCGGCAGCGAGTCGACGCCGATCGTCCGCGGGCGGCGCCCGCGAAGCTCGGGGGACTCCGGCGTGCTCGTGCGCGGTGCGCCCGACATCCTCGTCAAGCTCGCCAAGTGCTGCACGCCCGTGCCGGGCGACAAGATCGTGGGCTTCATCACGCGCGGCTCGGGCGTCTCGGTGCACCAGGCCGACTGCCGCAACGTCGCCGAGCTGATGACCCAGCCCGACCGCATGATCGAGGTCGAGTGGGCCGGCGGCAACAAGGGGCTCTTCCTCGTGCAGATCCAGGTCGAGGCGCTCGACCGCTCGGGCCTGCTCTCCGACATCACGCGCGTGCTCTCCGAGCACCACGTCAACATCCTCTCCGCGACCGTCAACACCTCGCAGGATCGGTTGGCGCTCTCGCGGTACGTCTTCGAGATGGGCGACACGACCCACCTCGACCGGGTGCTGAACGCCGTGCGCCGCATCGACGCCGTCTACGACGTCTACCGCGTCAACGCCGGCTGAAGCGGCCCCACGCCCTGATCCGCTCGAGCGCGCGGCGCTTGCCCGGTGTGTGCCCGAGGTCGATCGCGAGGGCGAGCGCCGCGTCGAGCACACCGGGGGAGCCGACGAGGCGGATGACGGCAGCACGGCGCTCGGCCGAGACCGTGTCGAGCAGCGCCACGTCGACGACGGTGCGCGCCCGCGCGGTGACGCGCACCGTGCCGAACACCGCCAGCTGCGCATCGTCGACCGAGGTCTCGCGCAGGCTGATGCGCGTCGTCGACAGCAGCCGCCCGCGTGCCTCACGCCGGATCGACGCGGTGTGCACGCGCGGCGGGGCGTCGAGACCGCCCCAGACCCACAGCGCAGTGTCGAGCTCGGCGATCATCCGGGCCTCGAGCACGCCCGCGAGCGCCAGGGCGCGGTTGGCCGACAGCTCGGGCTCGTCGACGGCGATGACCGCCTCGTCGAGCGCGAAGGCCTCGCCGTCGAGGCGCAACGCGGACAGCTCGGCGACGGGCAGATCGAACCGGGTGAGCACGGCGGGCAGGCGCATGCCGTGATCGTCGCAGAAACGCGGGAAGGCCCGGGCGAACCCGGGCCTTCCCTGTGGACAGTGCGGATCAGCGCAGGGCGTTGAGCCAGGCCTTGCGCGCCTCGATCGCCTCTTCCGCGGCGGTGACGCCCTTGGCATCCCCCGCGGCCTTCGCCTCGGCGAGCTCGGCCTCGAGGCGCTCGATCGCCTCGCTCAGCTGGGCCGCGAGACCGGCGCTGCGCGCCTGCTTCTCGGGGTTGTTGGCACGCCAGTGCTCCTCGTCGAGCTTGCGCACGGCGGCCTCGACCTTGCGCAGGCGGTCTTCGATCGGGCGCACCTGCTCGCGCGGCACGCGGCCGATCTCGTCCCACCGGCGCTGGACGTCGAGCAGCTTCGCCTTCGCGACGTCACGGTCGGTCTCGGTCAGCAGCGGCTCGGCCTCGGCCAGCAGGGCGAGCTTGGCGTCGAGGTTGCCCGCGTACTCCTCGTTCTCGACGGCGTCGACCTGCGCCTTCGCGGCATAGATCTGGTCGCCCGCGGCTTTGAACCGCGCCCAGAGCGCGTCGTCGTCGCGCTTGCCCGCACGGCCGGCGCGCTTCCACTCGTCGAGCAGATCGCGGTACTGGGGGATGCCGTCTGCACCGCGCGACACGAGCGCCTCGGCGCGCTCGATCAGGGTCGCCTTCGTGGAGCGGGCACCGCGGTGCTGCGAGTCGAGCTCGGCGAAGAACGCCTTGCGGTTGCGCTCGATGACGGACCGGGCGGCGCGGAACCGCTTCCAGAGCTCGTTCGCCTCGTTCTTCGGCAGGCGGGGGCCGTCCTTCTGATGCTGCTGCCAGCGGCCGAACAGCTCGTCGAGCTGGGCGCTCGCGCGCTTCCACTGCGTCTTGGCAGGGTCTTCCGCGGCGAGGCTCTCGGCCTCGACGACGATCTGCTCGCGCACCTGCAGGGCTTCGGCGACGGCAGCCTTGGCCTCGGCGGACTGCTGCTCGGTGAGCTCCTCGACGGCGCCGCCGAGCTTGTCGAGGCGTGCGTCGAGCGCGGCGAGGTCGCCGACGGCGCTCGCCCCCACGACGTTCTGCTTCAGCGCGGCCACCGACTTCGCGATGTCCGGGGCGGGGGCGCCGCGGCGGGCGCGCTGCTCGAGGATCGAGACCTGACCCGCCAGATCGGCGAACTTGCGCTCGTAGTAGGCCAGTGCTTCCTCGGGCGTGGCACCCGGGAACTCGCCTACGGCGCGCTCACCGTCGCCTTCGCGCACGTAGACGGTGCCGTCTTCGGCCACTCGGCCCCAGGGCTGCTGTTCGGATTCGGACAAGATGCTCCACCTTGCTCACGGAACGGCCGTTTCAGCGGCCGCTGCTGACACTCGAACGTCAGCCTATTGCACGGCGCGCGGGCCGTGGCCAGCCCGATCGGCTACTTGAGCGTGAAGCCGGTGATGGTCGTCGCGACCTTGGGCGCGGCATCCGCGCTGCCGTCGGTCGTGCCCTTCGCGGTGATGCTCGAGATCAGCTTGTCGAGGCCGGTGGCGACCTGTCCGACGACGGTGTAGCCGCCTGCTGCGTCGTTGGGGATCGTCGTGTCGCCGTACACGATGAAGAACTGGCTGCCGTTGCTGTACGCGTCGCCGGTCTGGCGCGCCATCGCGATGACGCCCTTCTTATAGAGCGCGGTGCCCTGCGGCGTCTGGCTGTTCGTGGTGCCGGCGGTCGTCGCGGGTGCGTTCTCGATCGGCCCGTAGCTGAAGCCGGGGCCGCCGGTCGGACCCGCAGCGACCGTCTTCGCGCCGCCGCACTGCAGCACCTTGAAGGTGGCGCTCGTCGTCAGACGGTGGCAGACCATGCCGGTGTACCAGCCCTTCTGCACGAGGCCGATGACCGCCGACGCGGCCTGCGGCGCAGCGGCGCCGTCGAGGGTGACGCCGAGCGGGACGTCCTTGTTCAGCGTCAGCGTGCCCGTCCAGTCCCGCCCAGCGGCGAGGGTCTTCGAGGGCACATCGCCCTGGTTGGCGCCGGCCGTCGCGGTGGGCGTCGGAGTGGAGGTGGGGGATGTCGTGGCCTTCGGCGCCGCGACGGGCTTGCCGGGCCCGGCACCGAAGTACAGCAGCTGCAGGCCGATGGCGGCGGCCGCGACGACGACGATCGCGATGCCCGCGATGCGGTTGTCGCGCCGGCGACGCTTGACGCCCGTGGCGTGCACCGTCTGCCGTGCCTGGTACGCGCGCAGGCGCTCACGGGCGACACGGGCTTCGCGGTCGTTCTTCGAGGGTGCCACGCTGCGGATCCTTTCGACGTTCGTCGGGTCGCACTTTATCCGGCGCGCTTGTGCGGGCTGAAATCCGCGGGCGACACGGGCGGGACGGGCCAGGATGTCGGCCGACTCTCGTAGACTTGTTCGCATGAACGACGGTCGTGTGGGTCTGCGCAGCGGCGCGGTGCCGCTCGCCGTGCGCATGCGGCCGAAGAGCCTCGACGAGGTCGCCGGCCAGCGCCAACTGCTCACGCAGGGCTCGCCGCTCGTCGCGCTGGCCAACGACAAGACGGGGGAGCGGGGCTCGGTCTCCGTGATCCTCTGGGGGCCGCCCGGCACGGGCAAGACGACGCTCGCCCAGGTGATCGCGCACTCGTCGGGGCGGCGCTTCGTCGAGCTGTCGGCCGTCACCGCGGGTGTGCGCGACGTGCGCCAGGTGATGGACGAGGCACTGTCGAACCGCGACCTCTACGGCATCTCGACGGTCCTCTTCCTCGACGAGATCCATCGGTTCACCAAGGCCCAGCAGGACGCGCTGCTGCCCGGCGTCGAGAACGGCTGGGTCATTCTCGTCGCCGCGACGACCGAGAACCCGTCGTTCTCGGTCATCTCGCCGCTGCTCTCGCGCTCGCTGCTGCTCACGCTCGAGCTGCTCACCGACGACGACCTCGGGGTTCTCGTCGACCGCGCCGTCGCCGACCCGCGCGGCCTCGGCGGCCGTTTCGAGCTCGAGCCCGAGGCGCGTGCGGCGCTGATCCAGCTGGCCTCCGGCGATGCGCGCCGTGCGCTGACCTCGCTCGAAGCGGCATCCATCACCGCCGACAGCGAGCAGTCGGCGACCATCACCGCCGAGCTCGTCTCACGCGCCGTCGACCGCGCGCTGCTGCGCTACGACCGCCAGGGCGACGAGCACTACGACGTCATCAGCGCCTTCATCAAGTCGATCAGGGGCAGCGATGCGGATGCCGCGCTGCACTACCTGGCGCGCATGATCGAGGCGGGGGAGGACCCGCGCTTCATCGCCCGGCGCCTGATCGTCTCCGCCTCGGAAGACATCGGCATGGCCGACCCGACGGCGCTCGGCGTCGCGGTCGCCGCGGCCGACGCCGTGCAGTACATCGGCATGCCCGAGGGGCGCATCCCGCTGGCCCAGGCCACGGTGCACCTCGCGACGGCACCGAAGTCGAACGCGTCCTACATGGCGCTCGACGCGGCGCTGGCCGATGTCCGGGCGGGCAAGGCCGGGCGGGTGCCGAAGCACCTGCGCGACGCGCACTACACGGGGGCCAAGCGGCTCGGGCATGGCAAGGGCTACGTCTACCCGCACGACGACGAGCTCGGCGTCGTCACCCAGCAGTACCTGCCCGACACGCTGAAGAACGCCGAGTACTACACGCCGACCGACCACGGCAACGAGCGCGACATCGCCGGCCGGTGGGAGAAGCTGAAGCGGATCATCCGCCGCAGGTAGGCGGCTGGTGCGGATGCCGCGGCGCGGGCGCCGGGGCATCCGCACCGTCGCTCAGCCCTGCGCGAGCAGCTCGAGCGTGTCGACGACGCGGTTCGAGAAGCCCCACTCGTTGTCGTACCAGGCGACCACCTTCACGTGGCGGCCGTCGACGCGGGTGAGGGCGGAGTCGAAGATCGAGGATGCCGGGTCGCCCGTGATGTCCGACGAGACGAGCGCGTCCTTGGAGTATTCGAGGACCCCCGCGAGCTTCCCCTCGGCGGCGGCGCGGTACGCGGCGAGCACCTCCTCGCGCGTCACGTCGCGGGCGACCGTGGTGTTGAGCTCGACGATCGAGCCGACGGGCACGGGCACGCGGATCGAGTCGCCCGAGAGGCGCCCGTCGAGCTGCGGCAGGACGAGGCCGATCGCCTTCGCCGCGCCGGTCGTCGTCGGCACGATGTTGACGCCGGCGGCGCGGGCGCGGCGCGGATCGCGATGGGGGCCGTCCTGCAGGTTCTGCTCCTGCGTGTAGGCGTGCACGGTGGTCATGAAGCCGTGCTCGATGCCGGCGAGCTCGTCGAGCACCGCCGCGAGCGGCGCGAGCGCGTTCGTCGTGCAGGACGCGTTGGAGACGATCGTGTGCCGGGTCGGGTCGTAGGCGTCGGTGTTCACGCCGTAGGCGAGCGTGACATCCGCCCCGTCCGACGGAGCGCTCACGAGGACGCGCTTCGCGCCCGCGTCGAGGTGCGCGCGCGCCGCCGAAGCCGAGGTGAACCGCCCCGTCGACTCGACCACGACCTCGACGCCGAGCTCGCGCCACGGGAGGTTCGCCGGCTCGCGCTCGGCGAGCACGCGGATGCGGCGGCCGTCGACGACGAGCACGTCGCCGTCGACCGAGACGGGACGGCCGAGGCGCCCGGCGGTCGAGTCGAAGGCGAGGAGGCGGGCGAGGGCGGCGGGCTCGGTGAGGTCGTTGACGGCGACGAGCTCGAGCTCGGAGTCGCGCTCGAGGAGCGCGCGGACGACGTTGCGGCCGATGCGGCCGAAGCCGTTGATGGCGATGCGGGTCATGTGGGTCTTCCTTTCGACCCTTCCAGGCTCACCCGGAGCCGTCGACCGTGCCCTAGGCGCGTGCGCCAGGGTTCAGCAGGATCTCGCCAATCACCGCGGCACGGGCATCCGCGCCCCTCACTCGCCGCTCGCGAAGGTGCGCCGATACTGGCTGGGGGTCGTGCCGAGGATGCGCTGGAAGTGCCCGCGCAGGTTCGCCGCCGTGCCCAGACCGACGCCCGCCGCGATCTGCTCGACGCTCTGCTGCGAGCCCTCGAGCAGTTCGCGTGCGACGTCGACGCGGGCGCGCAGCAGCCACTCCATCGGCGTGTAGCCGGTGTCCTCGACGAAGCGGCGCGAGAACGTGCGCGGTGAGACGGCCGCGTGCCGGGCGAGTGCGGCCAGGGTGAGCGGCTCGTGCAGCTGGGTGAGCGCCCACTCGCGCGTCGCCGCGAAGCGCTCGCCGAGCGGCTCGGGCAGGCTGCGCGGCACGTACTGCGCCTGGCCGCCGCTGCGATACGGCGCCGCGACGAGGCGGCGGGCCGCATGGTTGGAGGCCGCGAGCCCGAGGTCTCCGCGCAGGATGTGCAGGCACAGGTCGATGCCCGACGCGGCGCCGGCCGAGGTGAGCACCCCGCCTTCGTCGACGAACAGCACGTTCTCGTCGACGTCGATGCGCGGATGCCGCGCCGCGAGCGCCCGGGTGTAGTGCCAGTGCGTCGTCGCCCGCCTGCCGTCGAGCAGGCCGGTGGCCGCAAGGGCGAAGGCGCCGGTCGAGATCGCCGCAAGCCGGGCCCCGCGCTCGTGTGCGGCACGCAGCGCGTCGACCACGGCGGCGGGCGGTGCCTCGCGATCGGGGTGGCGATAGCCGGGGATGAAGACCAGCTCGGCCCACTCGAGCGCCTCGAGGCCGTGTGCGACGTGGTAGGACAGACCGTCACCACCGGTCACGAGACCCGGCGCGGCACCGCACACGCGCACCTCGTAGGGCATGCTCGCCCGGGTCGTGAAGACCTGGGCGGGGATGCCGACGTCGAGCGGTTTCGCACCCTCGAGCACGAGCACCGCGACGCGGCGCAGGGGAGCAGCGGTCACCGGCTCAGCGTATGCGGCGCACGGCGAGCGCGGAGGGTCTGCTCTGCTAAGCTGTTGAGGTTCACTTCGTGCCCTGTAGCCGGGCAGTGTGAGCACATCCCTCTAGACGATGACCGCCCGCGGTGCGCCTGAAGCGCACATCGGGACGGACGGTCGGCGTGCGGCATCCGCTCGCACGCGCTCCCTCGTGAGATCACAGAATCGAAAGGAAACCCTTCGTGGCTTCGCAGTCCCGCTCCAAGGTGCGCCTCTCGCGCGCCCTGGGCATCGCCCTCACCCCCAAGGCCGCGCGCTTCCTCGAGAAGCGCCCCTACGCTCCCGGTGAGCACGGCCGCACCAAGCGCAAGGCCGACAGCGACTACGCCGTCCGTCTGCGCGAGAAGCAGCGTCTCCGCGCCCAGTACGGCCTCGGTGAGAAGCAGCTCCGCATCGCGTTCAACGAGGCGCGTCGTCGCCAGGGCATGACCGGTGACAACCTGGTCGAGCTGCTCGAGACCCGTCTCGACGCGCTGGTGCTCCGCGCCGGCCTCGCCCGCACCACCTCGCAGGCGCGCCAGTTCGTGACCCACCGTCACATCCTCGTCGACGGCAAGATCGTCGACCGCCCCTCGTTCAAGGTCAAGCCGGGCCAGCTCATCCACGTCAAGGTCAAGTCGGAGGGCACCGAGCCCTTCCAGGTCGCCGCTGCCGGCGGTCACCTCGACGTGCTGCCCAAGGTCCCGGGCTACCTCGAGGTCGAGATCGACAAGCTCCAGGCCCGTCTCGTCCGCGCCCCCAAGCGCGCCGAGGTCCCGGTCCAGTGCGAGACCCAGCTGGTCGTCGAGTACTACGCGGCCCGCTAGGGCTGCGCCCCGTGCCGCCGAAGGGGTGGCACTCGACAAGCACAGCCCGCTAAGTAACGACACCGATAGTCTGGAGAGCGGATGCCTGTTTCAGGCATCCGCTCTTCGGCATTAACACCACGTGGACTACGGAGAACCATCATGAAGACCTTCTTCGCTCTCGTCGCAGGCATCGCGCTCGGCTTCTTCGCCGCGCATCAGATCAACCGCACCGAGCAGGGCCAGCGCTTCTTCTCCGATCTGGACGCCAAGGCCCGTGAGTTCGGCGCCGCGGTGGCCGACGGCTACCACGCCCGCGAGGCCGAGCTCCGCTCGGACAACGACTAGCCCACCCCTCCGCTCTCACGCACCAAGGCAGAACCTCCTCTCGATGCTCACTTCCGAGATCCACCGTCGCTTCCTCGACTTCTTCGCGCAGCGCGACCACCAGATCGTCCCGTCCTCCTCGCTGATCAGCGACGACCCGTCGCTGATGTTCACGATCGCGGGCATGGTGCCCTGGGTGCCGTATCTGACCGGTGTCGTGCCGGCGCCGTACCCGCGCATCGCCGATGTGCAGAAGTGCATCCGCACGCTCGACATCGAAGAGGTCGGCAAGACGCCGCGCCACGGCACCTTCTTCCAGATGCTCGGCAACTGGTCGTTCGGCGACTACTTCAAGGAAGGCGCGATCCAGTACGCGTGGGATCTGCTGATGACCCCCGAGAACCAGGGCGGCCTCGGCTTCGACGAGAAGGACCTCTGGTTCACCGTCTACGAGGACGATGACGAGGCCTTCGACCGCTGGGTCGCGATGGGCGCGTCGCCGAGCCGCATCCAGCGCCTCGGCAAGGACACGAACTACTGGTCGACCGGGCAGCCCGGCCCCGCCGGCCCGTGCTCCGAGATCTTCTTCGACCGCGGCCCGGCATACGGCATCGACGGCGGCCCCGCCACCGACGACGACCGCTACGTCGAGATCTGGAACCTCGTGTTCATGCAGTACCTCATCAAGGACGTGAAGTCGAAGTACGACTTCACCGTCGTGGGCGAGCTGCCGCAGAAGAACATCGACACGGGTGCCGGCCTCGAGCGCATCGCCTTCATCAAGCAGGGCGTGCAGAACATGTACGAGACCGACCAGGTGCGCCCTGTCCTCGATCGCGCCGCCGAGATCGCGGGCAAGCCGTACGGGGCGAGCCATGAGGATGACGTGCGCCTGCGCGTCGTGGCCGACCACGTCCGCTCGTCGCTCATGCTCATCAGCGACGGCGTCACGCCGAGCAACGACGGCCGCGGCTACATCCTGCGCCGCCTGCTGCGTCGCACCGTGCGCGCGATGCGGCTCATGGGCGTCGACACCCCGGTCTTCCCCGAGCTGTTCACGGCCAGCCGCGACGCGATGAAGGCCGCCTACCCCGAGGTCGAGGCCGACTACGCGCGCATCTCGAACGCGGCCTACGCCGAGGAGGAGACCTTCCTGCGCACGCTCGCGGGCGGCACCACGATCCTCGACACCGCGGTCGCCGAGACCAAGGCATCCGGCCGCTCGCAGCTCGCGGGCGACACGGCGTTCCTGCTGCACGACACGTGGGGCTTCCCGATCGACCTGACGCTGGAAGTCGCGGAGGAGGCCGGGCTCTCGGTCGACCGCACCGCGTTCGACACCCTCATGCAGGAGCAGCGCCAGCGTGCCAAGGCCGATGCCAAGGCGAAGAAGGGCCAGATCGCCGATCTCTCGGTGTACAGCCCCTTCCGCACCCTCGGCGAGACCGTCTTCACCGGCTACGGCGACTTCACGACCGACTCCGAGGTGCTCGGCCTGATCGTCGACGGCATCGCGGTGGACCGCGCGGGCGAGGGCCGGATCGCGGAGGTCATCCTCAAGGAGACCGCGCTCTATGCCGAGTCCGGCGGTCAGGACTCCGACCAGGGCACGATCGTCGGCCCCGGCTACGAGCTCGAGGTGCTCGACGTGCAGAAGCCCGTCGCGGGCCTGATCAGCCACACCGTGCGCGTCACGGTCGGCGAGGTCGCCGTCGGCGCGAAGGCGACGAGCATCGTCGACCAGGACTACCGCCGCGGCGCCAACCAGGCGCACTCCGGCACCCACATCGTGCACGCGGCCCTGCGCCAGCTGCTCGGCTCGAACGCGCACCAGTCCGGCTCGTACAACAAGGCCGGCTACCTGCGCCTCGACTTCTCGTGGAACAAGCCGCTGTCGGCCGAGACCCGCACCGAGCTCGAGGAGATCTCGAACAACGCGATCCGCTCGAACCTGCAGGTCACGACCCGCACCATGCCGATCGCCGACGCGAAGGCGCTCGGCGCCATGGCGCTGTTCGGCGAGAAGTACGGCGACCAGGTGCGCATGGTCGAGATCGGCGGCGCGTGGAGCCGCGAGCTGTGCGGTGGCACGCACGTCGCCGGCAGCTCCGAGATCGGCATGATCAACCTGATCGGCGAGTCGTCGGTCGGCTCGACGAACCGCCGCGTCGAGTCGCTCGTCGGCATGGAGGCGTTCCGCGAGTTCGCCGCCGAGCGCGCGATCGTCAACGAGCTGACCTCGAACCTCAAGACCCCGCGCGAGAAGCTGCCCGAGCGCATCAACGACCTCGTGGCCAACCTCAAGGCGGCCGAGAAGAAGATCGCCCAGTTCGAGGCGAAGCAGCTCGCCGAGAAGGTCCCGGCGCTCGCGCAGACCGCGGCCCGCGCCGGCAAGGTGCTGCTCGTCGCGCAGGACGCCGGTGAGCTCAAGAGCGGCGACGAGCTGCGCCAGCTCGCGATGGGCGTGCGCGAGCGCCTCGGCACCGACGCGGCCGTGGTGGCGCTGACGGCGACCGTCGGCGGGCGCCCGCTCGTGCTCGTGGCGACGAACCAGGCCGCACGCGACGCCGGCGCGAAGGCGGGTGCCCTGGTCGGCATCGCCGCCGGGGTGCTGGGCGGACGCGGCGGCGGCAAGGACGACCTCGCTCAGGGCGGCGGCGCCGAGGCATCCGCCGTGCCCGCCGCTCTGTCGGCGATCGCCGACGCGCTGAGCGCGTAAGGGAACCGTGCGCGAAGGCACCCGCCTCGGCATCGATGTCGGAACGGTCCGGATCGGCGTGAGCCGGTCCGACCGCTCCGGCTTCCTTGCGTCCCCGCTCGAGACCGTCGCACGCGCCGAGGACGGCAGCGACATCGCCCGCCTCGCCGCGCTCGTCGTCGAGCACGAGGCGATCGAGGTGATCTCAGGACTGCCGCTCGCGCTCTCGGGGCGGCACACGGCGAGCACGGACGACGCGGTCGGGTTCGCCGAGCGCCTGGCGGCTGCGATCGCGGTGCCGGTGCGGCTCGTCGATGAGCGCCTGTCGACCGTGACCGCGACGAGCGCCCTGCGCCAGTCCGGGAAGAACTCGAAGAAGTCGCGTACGGTGGTAGACCAGTCTGCAGCTGCGATCATCCTGCAGCATGCGCTCGACGCCGAGCGGTCCAGTGGCCGGCCGGCGGGCAACCCGATCAAGCCCCCGAGCGCCTGAGCCACATGAAGGAGCACCCCCGACGTGAGTGTCCCCACCTCACCGCCCGAACCTGAGTACCGCAGGGGCCGGGGGGGCCCGTCGACGGATACCGCCGCCTTCGAGGCGCTGCTCGCCCGCGTCGGACGCGAGGGCGGAGAGGATGCCTCGCGCGAGGCGCCCGCACCCGAGCGCCCGGTGACCGAGCCGGTCACGACCTGGACGGCGTCCGTCCCTGCGCAGGGGCAGCCGATGACCCGGCGCGAAGCGCGCGAGCGCGAGGCGCAGGCCGCGCGCGAAGCCGAGGCGCGCGCCGCCGCCGCGCCCGGCACGGCCGTGCCCCCGGCGGACGGGCCGTCTGCGGCGACGCCCGCCCTCGGCGCCGAGGCAGCCGTGGGGGCGGCCGCGGCCGCGGCATCCGCGGCCCCCTCGGTCCAGCCCGAGCAGCCGCACCCCGACCACGACTTCCATCACTGGCTGCATGCCACGCACGATTCGGGCGCACCGCGGCAGGGCAAGCCGCAGAAGCCGAAGCGGCGCGGGCGCCGCGCGGCGATCTGGCTCATCTCGACGATCGTCATCCTCGGGCTGCTGGGCGGCGGCGCGTACTTCGCCTGGACCACGTTCCAGCCGCAGGTGCAGGCGCTCATCGCCAAGCTGCACCCCTCTCCGACCGACTGGACCGGCGACGGCACGGGCACCGTCGACGTGACCATCAAGGAGGGCGACACGGGCTCGTCGATCTCGACGGCGCTCGCCACGGCCGGCGTCACGCGCACGCCCGATGTCTTCTACCAGCTGCTGCTGCACACCTCGCCCGAGCCCGTGTTCCAGCCGGGCGTGTACCGCCTGCGCCAGCGCATGAGCGCGGCGTCTGCGCTCGCGCTGCTGCAGAACCCGACATCGCGACTGGCGCACACGCTGCTGATCCGCGAGGGCGACACCGAGGCGACGGCGCTCAAGAACGCGGCGACGGCCACCGGTGTGCCGCTCGCCCAGCTCCAGGCGGCGGCCAAGAACCCTGCGGTCTACGGGCTACCGAGCCAGGCGAAGACGCTCGAGGGCTTCCTCTACCCGGCGACCTACACGTTCGACCCCGGCGTGACGGCCCAGCAGGTCATCACGACGCTCGTGAACCGGGCGAAGCAGCAGTTCAGCACGCTCGGCATCAGCGACGCGCAGCTGTGGAACACCGTCATCCTCGCGTCGATCGTGCAGAAGGAAGCCGGGCCGAACCCCGCCGACCTGCCGCTCATCGCCGGCGTCTTCCACAACCGCCTCGCGGTCGGCATGCCGCTGCAGTCGGATGCGACCGTCATGTACGGCACCGGCAAGACCGGCTCGGTGTGGACCAGCGACGCCGACCGGGCGAACGCGTCGAACCCGTACAACACCTACATCCACACGGGTCTGACCCCGGGCCCGATCGGCAACCCGGGCTCGGCCGCGCTGTCGGCCGCGATGCATCCGCAGGGCGACTACCTGTACTTCACCGCCGTCAACCTCAAGACCGGCGAGTCGGCCTTCGCGAAGACCCAGGCCCAGCAGAACGCGAACGTCGCGAAGCTGCAGGCGTGGTGCCAGCAGCCGGGGAATGCGAGCTACTGCAAGTGACCGACGTGACCCAGGCCCCCGCGCAGCTCGCCGTGCTCGGCTCGCCGATCGGGCACTCGAAGTCACCCGACCTGCACGCGGCCGCCTACCGTGTGCTCGGGCTGCCCTGGTCGTACGGGCGCGCCGAGGTCGACGAGGCGGCGCTCGCGCCGTTCGTCACCTCGCGCGGCACCGACTGGCGCGGCCTCTCGCTGACCATGCCGCTCAAGCAGACCGTTCAGCCGCTGCTCGGCCAGATCGACCGCATCGGTCAGCTCACGGGTGCCGTGAACACCGTGCTGTTCGAGTGGGACGGCGACAGCGTGCGCCGATCGGGGTTCAACACGGATGTCCCTGGCATCGTGCGCGCCCTGAACGCGGTCGGCGTGCGCCGGGTGCGCCACGCGCACCTCCTCGGCGGGGGAGCGACGGCGGCCTCGGCCGTGGTCGCCGCCGGTGAGCTCGGCGCCGAGAGCGTGCGGGTGAGCGTGCGCGCACCGGAGCGGGCCGCCGCGCTGCGGGAGCTCGCGGCATCCGTCGGCCTCACGATCGAGATCGACACCTTCGACGCACCGCGCGACGACAGCGCGACCGACCTCGTGGTCAGCACCCTGCCCGGCGGCGCCGACGCGCCGATCGCGTTCGACGCCGCGCTGCGCGCCCGCGTGCCGCTGCTCGATGTCGCGTACGAGCCGTGGCCGACGCGGCTCGGGCAGGCGTGGGCGGATGCCTCGGGCACGGTGCTCGGCGGTCTCGCAATGCTCGTGCACCAGGCGCTGCTGCAGGTGCGCATCTTCGTCGCGGGCGACCCGTTCGCACCGCTGCCCGACGAGGACGCCGTGCTCGCCGCGATGCTCGCCGCGGTGGGTCTTGCGGCGGACGGGACGCCGCTGCCCGCGTAGCGCATGGCGCTGCCGGCATCCGCGCCCAACTAGGCTTTTCTCATGCTTCGTTGGCTCACCGCAGGGGAATCGCACGGCCCCGAACTGATCGCAATGCTCGAGGGCCTGCCCGCCGGTGTGCCGGTGGCGATGAGCGAGATCCAGAGCGATCTCGCCCGCCGCAAGCTCGGCGCGGGCCGCGGCGCGCGCATGAAGTTCGAGCAGGACGAGCTCACCCTGTCCGGCGGCGTCCGCCACGGCTTCAGCATGGGCAGCCCGATCGCCCTGCGCATCGGCAACACCGAGTGGCCGAAGTGGGTCGACGTGATGAGCGCCGAGCCCGTCGACCCCGAGGTGCTCAGCGGCGGCCGCGGCGCCCCGCTCACGCGCCCCCGCCCGGGCCACGCCGACCTCGTCGGCATGCAGAAGTACGGCTTCGACGAGGCCCGCCCGGTGCTCGAGCGCGCGAGCGCCCGCGAGACCGCGGCCCGCGTCGCGCTCGGCGCGATCGCCAAGTCCTTCCTGCGCGAGCTCGGCATCGAGACCGTCGCGCACACCCTGTCCATCGGCCCCGTCCGTGTGCCGGACGGCTCGCCGCTGCCCCTGCCGCGCGATGTCGACGCGCTCGATGCCGACCCCCTGCGCTGCTTCGACCCCGCGACGAGCGAGCTGATGCTCGCCGAGATCGATTCCGCCCACAAGGACGGCGACACGCTCGGCGGCGTCACCGAGGTGCTCGCCTACGGCGTGCCCGCGGGCCTCGGCTCGCATGTGCAGTGGGACCGCAAGCTCGACGCGCGCCTCGCGCAGGCGATCATGAGCATCCAGGCCATCAAGGGCGTCGAGATCGGCGACGGCTTCGAGACCACGCGCCGCCGCGGATCGCAGGCGCACGACGAGCTCGTCGTCGAAGGCGGCCTCATCAAGCGCACGAGCGACAAGGCGGGCGGCACCGAGGGCGGGATGTCGACGGGCACGGTCCTGCGCGTCCGCGCCGGCATGAAGCCCATCGCGACCGTGCCGCACGCGCTGCGCTCGATCGACGTCTCGACGGGTGAGGCGGCGCCGGCCCACCACCAGCGCTCCGACGTGTCCGCGGTTCCGGCATCGGGGGTCGTCGCCGAGGCGATGGTCGCGCTCGTGCTCGCCGACGCCGTGCTCGAGAAGTTCGGCGGCGACTCGCTCGCCGAGACCAAGCGCAACCTCGACGCGTACCTCGCCGCGATCCCCGCGACGCTGCGCACCGCGGTCGCGAGCCCGGCCGGCTCCGCCGGCGCTCAGGAGTAGGCGTGGCGATCGTCCTGATCGGGCCGCCCGCCGCCGGCAAGTCGAAGGTCGGCAGGAAGCTCGCGAAGCTGCTCGAGAAGCCGTTCGTCGACACCGACGCGATCGTCGTGCGCGACCACGGCCCGATCACCGAGATCTTCGCGCAGCACGGCGAGCCACACTTCCGCGAGCTCGAGCGCGCCGCAGTGGTCGAGGCGCTCGCGCAGGACGCGATCGTGTCGTTCGGCGGGGGAGCCGTGCTCGACGAGGCGACCCAGCGCGACCTCGAGAGCCACGTCGTCGTGCTTCTGGACGTCGACGCGGCCTTCGTCGAGGACCGCATCAAGCAGGACGGGAAGCGACCGCTCGCACCCGACATCGAGTCGTGGAAGCGCCTCGTCGAGGCGCGCCGCCCGATCTACAACCGTCTTGCCGACCGCCGCGTCGACACGGCGAACCGCCCGCGCGACCAGATCGCGCGCGAGCTCGCCGATTGGATCCACAGCGCAGGGGAGTTCGCCGAATGAGCACGAGCGATGTGACCGAGATCTCCGTCCCGGGCCTCGAGCCGTACACCGTCCGCGTCGGCTACGGCCTGCGCGAGGGCCTCGCCGAGCAGCTGGGCGGGGGTGTGGCGAAGGTGCTGATCGTGCACCCGCCGACGCTGGCGGCCGCGGCATCCGAGCTGCGCTCCACTTTGCAGGGCCAGTACGAGGTGCTGCTCGCCGAGGTGCCCGACGGCGAGGCCGCGAAGCGCGTCGAGGTCGCCGCGTTCTGCTGGCAGATCCTCGGTCAGGCCGACTTCACCCGTTCCGACGCCGTCATCGGCTTCGGCGGCGGTGCCGTGACCGACCTCGCGGGCTTCGTCGCGGCCACCTGGCTGCGCGGCGTCAAGCTCATCCAGGTGCCGACGACCGTGCTCGGCATGGTCGATGCCTCGGTGGGCGGCAAGACCGGCATCAACACGGCCGAGGGCAAGAACCTCGTCGGCTCGTTCTACGCGCCGTCGGCCGTGATCGCCGACCTCGACACCGTCTCGAGCCTGCCGCGCAACGACGTGCTCGCCGGCTTCGCCGAGATCGTGAAGTGCGGCTTCATCGCCGAGCCCGAGATCCTCGACATCATCGAGGCCGACGTGGACCGCGTGACGGATGCCTCGACCGACGAGTTCCGCCGCGTGGTCGAGCTCTCGATCGCGCTCAAGGCGCGCGTCGTGGGGGAGGACTTCAAGGAGTCCGGCCTGCGCGAGATCCTCAACTACGGCCACACCCTCGGTCACGCGATCGAGCACGCCGAGCGCTACCAGTGGCGGCACGGCGCGGCGATCTCGGTCGGCATGGTCTACGCCGCCGAGCTCTCGCGCCTCGCGGGGCGGCTGCCGGATGCTGTGGCCGACCGGCATCGCAGCATCCTCGAGTCCCTCGGCCTGCCGACGAGCTACCCGCTCGGCCGATGGCAGACGCTGCTCGCGACGATGCGCCGCGACAAGAAGGCGCGCGGCGCGATGATGCGCTTCGTCGTGCTCGACGACCTCGCGCGCCCGACGATCCTGCGCGGGCCCGACGAGTCGCTGCTGTTCGCCGCCTATCAGGAGGTCGGGGTATAGGCCAGTCGGGGTCTAGGCCGGTCGGAAGTCCTTCGGGACGCGATCCGGGCCGACACACCGCGCCACGCCCGCGACGCGCCCGTGCCCCACCCGGATTGCGTCCCGAAGAACCCGCCCGATCTGGTCGGGGTCGCTCCGACCTGCCGTCCGCAGCGCCGGATTGCGCGCTGCGGGGTAGCTTCATCGCATGAGCCGACCGACGGCGCGCCCGAGAGCCGCCCTCGCGTGGGGTATCGGCGCCGCGGTCGCCGCTGCCGCACTGGTCGCGCTCGGCGTAACCGGGCGGTTCCACGCGAGCGTGCTGCCGACGGCCGCGCCCGCTCCGACGGTCGACGCCGTCAGCTGCTTCGACACGAGCGGGGACCCGATCTCGGGGTGGCTGCTCGACGGGGCCGCGGTTGCGACATCCCCGCGCATCGACCCGCTCGCCGTGTGCCGCGCACTCATCGTCGATCAGAATGCGACGGCCGTCATGGACCGGATCGCCACCACGCAGCGCGCGCTGGGTCACGACTGCGTGGACTTCGACGACAGTGCAGGCGGGCATTGGACCCTCACCGGCATCGTGCTCTCGCAGTACGGCACCTACGCGGCGAGCGGCGGCCCGGCCCCGGGGCGGCTTCCGACGTTCGGCGTGATCGAGCAGCCGGCCCCGCTCGCGACGCTGCCACCGCTGCCGACCCCGCTGGGCCCGTGCACCCAGCTGCCGACGGTCGCGTGGGATCTGACGACCCCGCCCCTCGCGGCCTGCACCGCGGACGACACCGAGGTCTCGATCTACGAGCGCCCGGCGGGTCAGGACTCACGCGCGACCTGCGCCGCGCACCGCCTCATCACCGCGAACCCCTGAGCGCGGATCTTCGAGCGCGGGCATTGCGTTCTCGTATTCGTGCACGTAGTTTTTGAACGTGTTCAAAAATGAGGATGCCGGGTCGAAGGCCGAACAGACCCGCGCGCAGATCCGCGACGTCGCGCTGACGTCGTTCCGCAACCAGGGCTTCGATGCGACGACGATGCGCCAGGTCGCGAAAGAGGCGGGCGTCTCGCTCGGCAACGCCTACTACTACTTCCCGACGAAGAACCACCTCGTGCAGGAGCTCTACATCGAGGTCCAGCTGGCCCACCGCGCCGCCGCCGAGCCCCGGCTCGCCGAGACCGACGATCTGATCGCGCGCCTCGGCGCCGTCTTCCAGACCGGACTCGCGCAGCTCGTGCCGTTCCACGACTACTCCACCGGGTTCCTCACGGCGATGGTGGCGCCGAACTCGCCTCTCAACCCGATGTCGCCCGAGTCGAAGCCGGCGCGCGACATGATCGTCGGCCTGTTCCGTGAGGCGTTGGACGGCGCGCGGCAGTCGCTGCCGTCCGAGATCGCCCCGAGGATGCCGCACGCACTGTGGCTCGCCCACCTGCTCATGTGCCTCTTCTGGAGCTACGACCGCTCGCCCGGACAACGCAACACGGCACGTCTCGTCGACACGGGTCTGCGGCTCTTCAAAGCCGCGCTGCCGTTCCTCCGCGTCCCGGTCGTGCGCACCCCGCTCCGCACTCTCCTCGACCTCGTGGGGGAGGTGGGGGCATGAGCGCGACCGTCGCGGAACGTCACGGAGCCGCCTCGCCGCGCACCGACCGGCTTCCCCGCGCCTTCACCTTCGGCGAGTTCGCACGCGGGGCGCTCATCGCCTGGCTCGGTTTCGCACCCTTCGTCGTCTTGGCTTACCTGCTCGTCGGGTTGTTTCTCGACCGCGAGGCGTCTTTCTACGGGATCGCGATCGCGCTCTTCGGCTTTCCGATCACGGCAATCGCGACCGTGGCCGGGTCGCCGCTGGCCTATCTGCTCGGCATGAGACTGCGACGCAGGCGACGCGATCTGACACACGTCGTCGCGTTCGCGCTCTATGGCGGCCTGTGGGGCTTCGCCGTTCTGTTCGTGATGTATTGGGGCGATGTGTTCTCCGACCAGGAGACACGATTCACGGTCATCAGCTGCACGATCGCGACCTCGGCCGCGGTCGTCACAGGCTGGTGGGCGACCTCGCGCCTCGCACTGCGGAAGGACCGCAGCGCAATGGACCCGCCCATCCACATCGGGTCGCTGTTCGAGCCCGAGACCGCCACCGAAACGAAGACCGAGGCGTGATCGCACCGACGACGCTGCTCACGCCGTGGTACCGGAGGCTCGCGGCGCCGGGGGCTCAGACATCCGTCGACACACCCGGATCGACCGCGCCGACGCCGATCCTCGACCACGACACCGCCACGATCGGCGCCCTGCTCGAGCTCGCGCGGGCGACGGTGGCGAGCGACGACGCGCTCGGCATCCTCGAGGTCGCCTACACCGTCATCCGCGACGAGGTCGGCCCGCGCTACGCGATGGAGGAGCTGACCCCCGCCTCGCGCACGCTCGCCCGCGGCTTCGGCTCGTGCAGTCAGCGCCTGGCGGTGCTCGAAAGCGCCGCGCGCGGCCTCGGCATGCCGACGCGCACCCGCGCGCTGCTCATCGACCGCGCGTTCTGGTACCCGCGCTTCCCGCGCCTGCGCGCCCTGCTGCCGCCCGAGATCGTGCTCGTCTGGCCCGAGTTCGCCGTCGCAGGGGAGTGGCGGCCGGCCGCCGAGCTGTTCGGCCCGATCGGATGCCGCAGCGGCGGCCGCTTCCGCAACAGCGGCGCCGAGACGCTGTTCGAGGCGGTCGGCCGCTGCGCTGTCTCGTGGGACGGGCGCGGCGCGGCCGACGACCCGTACGACCTGTCGCACTTCGTCCGCACCGACCTCGGCCGTTTCACCGACCGCGACGAAGTCTTCGAGCGCTTCGGGCAGACCTTCTGCGCGCCGGGCCGCGCTGTCATCGACCCGGTCATGCGCCGCATCGCCGCCTAGACGCTCGCCCTCGTCTGCCCCCGAGAACGCAGAACGGCCCCCGCCCGACATCGGGCAGGGGCCGGTCTCTTCCGGCGACTACTCCGCGAGCTTGGCGATCGCCTGCGCCCAGAGGAAGAACTTGTTGGTGCCGAGGTCACCGATGGTCGTGATGTTGAAAGCGGCCTTGAGGTGCTCCGCGTCCCCGTCGCTCACGCCCTGCAACGCCGCCACCGGCGCGTTTGCGAGCTCTTCGACCGACAGGTTCTCGTATGCCTTGTCCAGCTTGGCGGCAATACCGGCCATGTCCCCACCCTTTCGTCGTTGATGTGATGACGCGGCCAAGCTATCGGACAGCCCCGCGCTGAAAAACAGAGGGAGAAGGATTTCACCCGTCGCTCATCACCCGGTTCGGATCCGACGCGGCGGAGCGGATGTCGGCGGCTCGACGTATCGTGCGTGGCATGTGCCGCAGCATCCACACCCTCCACAACTTCGAGCCCGCCGCGACCTCCGACGAGGTGCACGCGGCAGCTCTGCAGTACGTCCGCAAGATCGCGGGCACGACGAAGCCGTCGAAGGCCAATCAGGAGGTCTTCGACCACGCCGTCGCCGAGATCGCACACCTCACCCAGCACCTGCTCGACGACCTCGTCGCCACCGTGCCGCCGAAGAACCGCGAGGAAGAGGCCGCCAAGGCGAAGGCGCGTGCCGTCCGCTCGGGGCGCTACGCGACGGCGTGACCCTCGCGGAACGCGCCCTCGCCCCGGTACCTTCGCACCATGGCTGACACCGTCATCGAGCACCTGCAGGTCAAGAAGGGCGAGAAGATCGCCATCGTCGGCGCGACGCCCGATCAGCGCGCGCTGCTGCTGCCTCTTCCGGAAGGGTCGGTCGAGACATCCGTCGAGGAAGCCGCCGCCGTCTTCGGCTTCGCCGAGACGCTCGCCGGCCTGCACGAGGAACTCGCCGAGCTGCTGCCGAAGCTGACCGCGACGCGCATCGTCTGGTTCGGCTACGTCAAGGGCGGCAAGGGCGAGCTGAACCGCGACATCATCGCGAACGCCGTGCTCGAGCACGGCTGGCGCGCGAACGGCAACCGCCCGATCGACGACGAGTGGTCGGCGATCCGCGTCCGCCCGCTCAAGGCCGGCGAGGACCCGGCCGCGCTGCGCCTCGGCAAGCAGCCCGCGGCCGTTCGATAGCCTGACCCCGTGACTCGCATCCTCGTCCTCAACGGCCCCAACCTCGGCACGCTCGGCACCCGCGAGCCCGAGATCTACGGCAGCGCCACCCTCGACGACCTGCGCGTGCAGCTCGAGCAGGACGCCACGGGCCTCGACGTCGAGGTCGAGGTGCGCCAGACCGACCACGAGGGCGAGCTGCTGGGCTGGCTGCACGCCGCGGGCCAGGGCGGCACGCCCGTCATCCTCAACGCGGGCGCGTGGACCCACTACTCGATCGCCGTGCACGATGCCGTGGCGTATGTCACGAGCATGGGCGTCCCGCTCGTCGAGGTGCACATCTCGAACCCGCACGCGCGCGAGGCGTTCCGCCACCACAGCGTCATCACCTCCGTCGCCACGGGCGTCATCGCGGGCTTCGGCTTCGACTCGTACCGGCTCGCGCTCGCCCAGCTCGCCCGGTGACACCCATGAGCGGCCTGAAAGGTCTCGCAGGGTGCCGCTGGTAGGCTGATCGACGGCCGTCGTGCGGTTCCACGACCCGGCCTCGCAGCTTCTGATCGCGACAGTCTTCTCGCAACGACACTGAACGGATCCACCCATGGCATCTACCGCTGACATCAAGAACGGCGTCGTCCTCAACATCGACGGCCAGCTCTGGACCATCATCGAGTTCCAGCACGTCAAGCCGGGCAAGGGCGGCGCGTTCGTCCGCACCAAGATGAAGAACATCCTCACCGGCAAGGTCGTCGACAAGACCTACAACGCCGGCACGAAGATCGACATCGAGACCGTCGACCGCCGCGACTACCAGTACCTGTACAACGACGGCGACAACTTCGTCTTCATGGACCAGACCGACTTCGACCAGATCAACGTCCCCGCCACCGTCGTCGGCGACGCCGCGCACTTCATGCTCGAGAACCAGATCGCCACGGTCGCCATGAACAACGGCAACCCGCTCTACGTCGAGCTGCCCGCCTCGGTCGTCCTCGAGGTCACCTACACCGAGCCCGGCCTGCAGGGCGACCGCTCGAGCGCCGGCACCAAGCCCGCCACGCTCGAGACCGGCTACGAGATCCAGGTCCCGCTGTTCCTCGAGACCGGCACCAAGGTCAAGGTCGACACCCGCACCGGCGACTACCTCGGGCGCGTGAACGACTAGTGTCGGCCCGCACGAAGGCCCGGAAGCGGGCCCTCGACATCCTCTACGTCGCGGACCTGCGGGAGATCTCCATCCCGCAGGCCCTCGCGGCCGAAGCCGAGCGCGCGGCGAACGAGCCGGCGCGCGAGGCGTCCTGGCTCTACGCCCGTGAGATCGTCGACGGCGTCGCCGACCACAAGGCCGAGATCGACGAGCTCATCGAGACCTACGCGCAGGGCTGGACGCTGAACCGCATGCCGATCGTCGACCGCGCGATCCTGCGCATCGGCATCTGGGAGCTGCTGCACAACCCCGAGGTGCCGACCGGCGTCGCCATCTCCGAGGCCGTCGAGGCCGCCCAGTCGCTCTCGACCGACGACTCGGCGGGCTTCATCAACGGGCTGCTCGCGAAGATCGCCCAGCTCGCCGTGCGCGACGAGGACGCACCCGCGAAACCGGCGGAATGACGGAGCCCACCTGTTAGGGTGGGAGCACCACTAAAGGCACTCTTTAATACCGTCCCGTGAGGCGGAGAAGGGAGTCGGCGGATGAGCACGAGAATCGTGCTGAACGAGGCTGACATCGCCCGGGCACTGACTCGGATCTCGCACGAGATCCTCGAGTCGAACCGCGGCACCGAGGGTCTCGTGATCCTCGGCATCCCGACCCGCGGTGTGACGCTCGCGCAGCGCATCGCGGCCAACATCGCGCGCATCGAGCCCGGCAGCGACGTGTTCGCCGGCAGCCTCGACGTCACGATGTACCGCGACGATCTGGCGCACACCCGCACCCGCACGCCCGGCCGCACCGCGCTGCCGGCATCCCTCGACGGCACCACGGTCGTGCTCGTCGACGACGTGCTGTTCTCGGGCCGCACGGTGCGCGCCGCGCTCGACGCGCTCAACGACACCGGCCGCCCGCGCATCGTGCGCCTCGCCGCCCTCGTCGACCGCGGTCACCGCGCGCTGCCGATCCGCGCCGACTTCGTCGGCAAGAACCTGCCGTCGGCTCTCGACGAGCGCATCAACGTGCACCTGAACGAGGTCGACGGCGACGAGTTCGTCGCGATCGAGTCGCAGCGCAGCGACGACGAGACGACCGAAGGGGCGGATGCCTGATGCGCCATCTGCTGTCCACCAAGGACCTCTCGCGCGAGACCGCGATCCGCCTGCTCGACATCGCCGAGGACATGGCCGACGTGCAGAACCGCGAGGTCAAGAAGCTGCCGACGCTGCGCGGCAAGACGGTTGTGAACCTCTTCTTCGAGGACTCGACGCGCACCCGCATCTCGTTCGAGGCCGCCGCGAAGCGCCTCTCGGCTGACGTCATCAACTTCAGCGCGAAGGGCTCGAGCGTCTCGAAGGGCGAGAGCCTGAAGGACACGGCGCAGACGCTGCAGGCGATGGGCGCCGACGGCGTCGTCATCCGCCATTCCGCCTCGGGCGCCCCGTACACGCTCGCGACCTCCGGCTGGATCGCCGCGCCCGTCATCAACGCCGGCGACGGCACGCACGAGCACCCGACCCAGGCCCTGCTCGACGCGTTCACGATGCGCCGCCGTCTGCACGGCGAGGCGAGCCGCGGCAAGGCGCTCGACGGGGTCGCGGTGACGATCGTGGGGGACATTCTGCACTCGCGCGTCGCCCGCTCGAACGTCTGGCTGCTGAACACGCTCGGCGCCGAGGTCACGCTCGTCGCGCCGCCGACGCTCGTGCCCGTCGACACCACGACCTGGCCGGTCACGGTCGCCTACGACCTCGATTCCGCGATCGACGACGGCGTGCCCGATGTGCTGATGATGCTGCGCATCCAGGCCGAGCGCATGAACGCCGCGTTCTTCCCGAACGAGCGCGAGTACTCGCGCACGTGGGGCCTCGACGACGAGCGCCTGCGCCGCCTGCCGGCCGACGCGCTCGTGATGCACCCGGGGCCGATGATCCGCGGCCTCGAGATCTCGGCCGCCGCGGCCGATTCCGCCCGGTCGACCGTGCGCGAGCAGGTCGCGAACGGGGTCTCGGTCCGAATGGCCGCGCTGTATTTGTTGCTCGCCGGTGAGGAGAACTGACGTGTCCTATCTGATCGAGGGCGCGACGCTGCCCACCGGTGAGCGCGCGGACATCGCGATCGAGGGCGGCGTCATCACCGCGATCGGCGCGGATGCCGCCGCCGCGGCATCCGGCTCGGCTGCCCGCATCGACGCCGACGGCCTCGTCGCCCTGCCCGGTCTCGTCGACCTGCACACGCACCTGCGCGAGCCCGGCTACGAGCAGTCCGAGACCGTGCTGACCGGCACGCGCGCCGCGGCATCCGGCGGCTACACCGCGGTGTTCGCCATGGCGAACACCTCGCCCGTCTCCGACACCGCGGGCGTCGTCGAGCAGGTGCTCTCGCTCGGCGAGGCGGCCGGCTACGCGACGGTGCGCCCGATCGGCGCCGTGACCGTGGGCCTCCAGGGCGAGCGGCTCGCCGAGCTCGGCGCGATGGCGAACAGCCGCGCCCGGGTGCGCGTGTTCAGCGACGACGGCTTCTGCGTCTCCGACCCGCTGCTCATGCGTCGCGCCCTCGAATACGTCAAGGCCGTGGGCGGCGTCATCGCACAGCACGCGCAGGAGCCGCGCCTCACGCAGGGCGCCCAGATGAACGAGGGCGCGCTCTCTGGCGAGCTCGGCCTGGCCGGCTGGCCCGCCGTCGCCGAGGAGTCGATCATCGCCCGCGACGTGCTGCTCGCCGAGCACGTGGGCAGCCGCCTGCACGTCTGCCATGTCTCGACCGCGGGCTCGGTCGAGGTGATCCGCTGGGCGAAGTCGCGCGGCATCCGCGTCACCGCCGAGGTCACCCCGCACCACCTGCTGCTCACCGAGGACCTCGTGCGCGGCTACGACGCGCGCTACAAGGTGAACCCGCCGCTGCGCGCCCGCGAGGACGTCGAGGCGCTGCGCGAGGCCGTCGTCGACGGCACGATCGACATCGTCGCGACCGACCACGCGCCGCACCCCGTCGAGGCGAAGGACACCGAGTGGGATGCCGCGGCCAACGGCATGGTCGGCCTCGAGTCCGCCCTCTCGGTCGTGCACGCGGCGCTCGTCGCCGACGGCCGCCTCGACTGGGCCGACGTCGCACGCCTGATGAGCGCGAAACCCGCCGAGATCGGCTCGCTGCGCGGCTACGAGCAGGGCCTCGTCGTCGGCGCAGCCGCGAACGTCGCGCTCTACGACCCGAGCTTCTCACGCAGCTTCTCGGTCGAGGACCTGCACGGCAAGGGCGTCAACTCGCCCTACCTCGGCCTCGAGCTGCCGGGCCGCGTCGTGCACACCTTCCACGCCGGCCGCGCGACCGTCGTCGACGGCGCCCTCGTCGACCCGAGCGAACTCGCCGGAGGCCGCTAGTGCCGGTCTGGGCCGCCACGCTCGTCATCGCCGCCGTCACGGTGCTGCTCATCGCAGCCGCGTGGCTCGGCTGGCGATCGCGCGTGCGCCGCGACGCGGGGCTCGTGCCCTCGCACGAGGTGCCGGCCGGGCTCGGGGCGCCGCGCGCGGCATCCCGCGTGCTCTACGTCGCCACGACCGCGCATGACGAGCCGCTCGAGCGCCTCGCGATCGCGGGCCTCGCGTTCCGCGCGCAGGGCACAATCGCCGTGCACGCGTCGGGCGTGCTCGTGAGCCTGGACGGCAGCGCGGATGTCTGGATCCGGGCATCCGACCTCGCCGCCGCCCGACCTGCGACGGTCGCGATCGACAAGGCCGTCGAGAAGGACGGCCTGCTCACCCTGGTCTGGCGCCTCGCCGGGACCGCCATCGACAGCTACTTCCGCGTCCTCGAGCCCGAGCTCAGCGGCTCGCTCTATGACGCGATCGACTCCATCACCCATGCTGAAAGCGAGGTCTGACGTGCCCGTACCCACCCCCGCCGTCCTGGTGCTCGAGGACGGAACCCGATACTCGGGCCGTGCCTACGGAGCCGAGGGGCGCACCCTCGGCGAGCTCGTCTTCTCGACCGGCATGACCGGTTACCAGGAGACGCTGACCGACCCGTCCTACGCCGGTCAGATCGTGATCCAGACCGCGCCGCACATCGGCAACACCGGCATGAACGACGAGGACCCCGAGTCGCGCCGCATCTGGGTCGCCGGCTACGTCGTGCGCGACCCCAGCCGCGTCGTCTCCAACCACCGCGCGGTGCGCAGCCTCGACGACGAGCTCCTCTCGACGAGCATCGTCGGCATCGCGGGCATCGACACGCGTGCCGTGACGCGCCACATCCGCGACCTGGGCGCCATGCGCGCGGGCATCTTCTCGGGTGCGGACGCCGCGCTCAGCGACTTCGAGCAGCTCGAGCTCGTCCGCGGCGGTGCGCAGATGTCGGGCCTCAGCCTGTCCGACCAGGTCTCGGTCACCGAGCCCGAGGTCACGCCCGCGCAGGGGGAGCGGCTCGGCAACCTCGCCGTGCTCGACCTCGGCGTGAAGCAGTCGACGATCGACAACCTCGCGGCCCGCGGCTTCGAGGTGCACGTGCTGCCGCAGGACTCGACCCTCGAGCAGATCCTCGAGATCGAGCCAGTCGCCGCGTTCTTCTCGAACGGCCCCGGCGACCCCTCGGCCTCCGACGCGCAGGTCGCCGTGCTGCGCGGCATCCTCGACGAGGGCCTGCCGTTCTTCGGCATCTGCTTCGGCAACCAGCTGCTCGGCCGCGCGCTCGGCCTCGAGACCTACAAGCTGCCCTTCGGCCACCGCGGCATCAACCAGCCCGTCGTCGACAAGACGACCGGCCGCGTCGAGATCACCGCGCACAACCACGGCTTCGCGGTCAAGGCACCGAGCAACGACGAGCCCTTCGACTCGCCGAACGGCTACGGCAGGGTCGAGGTCAGCCACGTCGACCTCAACGACGACGTCGTCGAGGGGCTCAACGCGCTCGACATCCCGGCCTTCTCGGTGCAGTACCACCCCGAGGCCGCCGCTGGCCCGTACGACGCCAACTACCTCTTCGACCGGTTCCGCGACCTCGTGCTGAACCAGAAGAACCAGAACTCCGAGCAGAAGGACGCCGAGTAAGCCATGCCCAAGCGCCCCGATATCAACAGCGTCCTCGTCATCGGCTCCGGCCCGATCGTCATCGGCCAGGCCGTCGAGTTCGACTACTCCGGCACCCAGGCGTGCCGCGTGCTGCGCGCCGAAGGCGTGCGCGTGATCCTCGTCAACTCGAATCCGGCGACGATCATGACCGACCCGGACTTCGCCGACGCGACCTACGTCGAGCCGATCACCCCCGAGGTCATCGAGACGATCATCCAGAAGGAGAAGCCCGACGCGATCCTGCCGACCCTCGGCGGCCAGACGGCGCTCAACGCCGCCATGGCGCTGCACGAGCGCGGCATCCTCGAGAAGTACGGCGTCGAGCTCATCGGCGCCAAGGTCGACGCGATCCGCAAGGGCGAGGACCGGCAGATCTTCAAGGAGCTCGTGCTCGAGGCGGGGGCGGATGTCGCGGCATCCGTCATCTGCCACTCGATGGACGACCTGCTCGCCGGCGCCGAGAAGCTCGGCTACCCGCTCGTCGTGCGCCCGTCCTTCACCATGGGCGGCCTCGGCTCGGGCTTCGCCTACAACGAGCAGGACCTGCGCCGCATCGGCGGCGCCGGCCTGCACGACTCGCCCACGAACGAGGTCCTGCTCGAGGAGTCGATCCTCGGCTGGAAGGAGTACGAGCTCGAGCTCATGCGCGACACGGCCGACAACACGGTCGTCGTCTGCTCGATCGAGAACGTCGACCCGGTCGGCGTGCACACGGGCGACTCGATCACCGTCGCGCCGGCG